>Ga0180217_1001344_pt1 | contig 27777 bp, 21 predicted proteins | sample eDN3rd37CBELigOP_FD_128521 | JGI IMG/M metagenome (GOLD analysis project Ga0180217, IMG submission 128521) | Enriched Organic Plus compost microbial communities from Emeryville, California, USA - eDNA 3rd pass 37_C BE-Lig OP (version 2) (version 2) ... | reverse complement strand
AGGGCGAGGATCGCATCGCCAATCGACGCCTCATCGTGCGCGGGCGCGCCGCTCCCCGGGTCGACGCCCTCGGCACCGACGTCGAGGAGCCCTGCCCGCTTCAGACGTTCGACGACCTTGGCGGCGCGCGCAAGCGTGGGCATGCCCGCGGGGATGCCGTCGAGTGGGCCGCGCGATCCTCGCCGCTCACCGGCGGCGTCCTCTTTGAGGCGTTCCCATTCGGCGTGCAGTTGCTCGACGGACATGTAGCCGCGGTCGCCGAACACGTGCGGGTGGCGCGCCTGCAGCTTGTCAGAAAGGCGCTGCGCGACCGTGTCGAGGTCGTACCCTTCACCGTCGCGCTCGGCGACGGCCGCGTGAAAGAGCACCTGGTAGAGCACGTCGCCGAGTTCGCCGGCAACCTCGTCTGCTGGCAGCCCTCGCTCGACCGCGTCGATGAACTCAGCGGTCTCCTCGATCAGGTACGGCGTGAGGGACTCGTGCGTCTGCACCTCGTGCCAGGCGCATCCGCCCGGCTGCACCATGCGCTCGACCGTGCTGCGCGCGGCTTGCACGCCGGACAGGGGCCGATCCTCGCCTGCTTGATGCTTGCTGAAGGTCATACAGGGAACCCTATCCTGCGGGGGTTAGCATCGACTCATGCCTTTCTCGACCTCGGTGTATCGCACGGCCGCGTGCATCGTCGTGGTCGGCGCGCTCGGCGGACTCGCATCGTGCGCCGCGGAGCCCGCCCTCAGAATCATCTCACCGACCATGGCACCCGATCAGACGATCGCCGAGGCCTGCGAGCTTTCGGGCGAGGAAATCGACCAGGTGACGGTTAAGACAGAGCAGCAGATCAAAGAAGGACTGAGTCAGGCGGCAGCCGACCTCGCATCCGGTCAGGCCCCGAGCTTCGACTTTCTGTCGGACTCGGTCGCGGGTACCGTCGCCGATCTGCAGCAAGGGGTGACAAACCCCGAGTTGCAGGCCTCACTCGACGAGGTGCGAGCCGCGCTCGAAGGGTTCTCCGAGATACCGCAACCCGACTCGGCGCTCGCAGTGCCCGGGTACCTGAGTTCGCTCAATGAGCAGCTCGACGCGCTCGTGCAGGCCGGCGACGCCCTGAAGCAGCTGTGTGTGGTCGAGGATCCGGCAGCTGCTGACGCACCTGCCGAGTAGGTCCCGCGCCGCGTGTGCTGCGTCGGTTGCGCTTCGCGTCCGCCGAGTCGGTTGCGCTCCCACCCGCGCACAATTGCTGCGCAACGTCAACCCCCGGCCCATTTAACCCTTAGGCTGGAACGCGTGGCATGCGCATGAGGGCATACTTATGGGCGCGTCACGTATGAGAAGGGGCATGCTTGCCCTGGGATATTACTAGGAGATATTGCTTTGACGAATATGACGAGGATCCGACGCACCAGTGCCCTACTTGCTGCAACCGCGCTGGCCTTCACTCTCGCATCGTGCTCGGGTGGCCAGAGTGTGCAGGAGGCCTGCCAGGCCGCAAACGATGCCATCAGCGAGGTCAACTCGAACACGAACACCGCGATTCGCGACGCGCTCGACGGCAACGCCGACTACGCCGAACTGTTCACCCCTGCGCAGGAGGCCATCGCCAAGGCGAAGGACGACGTGAAGAACGAGGAGGTCTCTGCTGCGCTCAGCAAGGTCTCCGACGAGTTCGACGGTCTGGTCGCCGATCTCGACGGTCTTGAGATGCCGAACCCTGATGACATCGATCCGACGGCTCCCGATGCGATGGAGAAGCTCGACGAGATGCAGGCTCAGGCCACGGAGATCAGCGACAAGCTGCAGGCTCGTGCCGGCTCGCTGAACGATGCGGCGCAGGAGTACAACTCCGTCTGCCAGGCCGGCTAATTCGGCAGTCGCTTCACGCGTACAGCGCAGCGCCCCCGCTTCTAGCGCCCTCGCTTCCGGTGAGCGGGGGCGCTGTTGCGTCAGGCCTCGTCGGGCTCGAGCAGTGCCGTGAAGACTCCCCCGACCCACGACACGACATCACCGTCGTACGGTGCCGCGCCCCCGCGTCCCACGCCGGACAGCGGGCTGCGGGACGTCGGCGAGGACTCCGGCAGCGGAATCTGCAGCGACTTCGTCGACTCCGTGTAGCGTGCGCCGCGGTACATTCGGTTCATGCGCATCTGGCGCGATCCCGGCAGTTCGACCGGCTCGATGCGCAGCGTGGGCCCGGCGGCCACAACCTTGGCGAGCCCGAGCTTTGCGGCCCGGCGTCGAAGCGACGAGATTGCCGCGAGGCGTTGCACCTCGACCGGTGGCTCACCGTACCGGTCGGTGAGCTCTTCGAGCACGAGCGAGACGTGATCCTCGGGTGCCTGCGGGTGCGAGGCGGCCGAGAACTTCTGGTACGCCTCGAGGCGCAGCCGCTCGCTCTCGACATAGTCTTCGGGAATGTGCGCGTCGACCGGCAGCTCGAGCGAGAGCTCGTTCGCGCCGGCGACATCCTCGCCCTTGAACGTCGATACGGCCTCGCCGATCATGCGCAGGTACAGGTCGAAGCCGACGCCCGCGATGTGGCCGGACTGCTCACCGCCGAGCAGGTTGCCCGCTCCGCGCAGCTCGAGGTCCTTCAGCGCAACCTGCATGCCGGAGCCAAGCTCGTTGTTGGTAGCGATCGTGTCGAGGCGCTCGTGTGCGTGCTCGGTGAGCGGCTTGTCGGGATCGTAGAGAAAGTAGGCGTAGGCGCGCTCACGGCTGCGCCCCACCCGGCCGCGCAGCTGGTGCAGCTGGCTCAGACCGTACCGGTCGGCCTGGTCGATGATGATCGTGTTCGCGTTCGCGATGTCGAGCCCGGTCTCGATGATGGTGGTCGACACGAGCACATCGTACTTGCGCTCCCAGAAGTCGACGACGACCTGTTCGAGCTGGTGCTCGCTCAGTTTGCCATGCGCGACAGCCACACGTGCCTCGGGAACGAGTTCGGCGATCTGCGAGGCGACGCGGCCTATCGAGCTCACGCGGTTGTGCACGAAGAATACCTGCCCCTCGCGCAGAAGCTCGCGCCTGATCGCCGCAGCGATCTGCTTGTCGCTGCGTGGCCCGACGAACGTGAGGATCGGGTGCCGATCCTCGGGCGCGGTCGCCAGGGTCGACATCTCGCGGATTCCGGTCACTGCCATCTCGAGCGTGCGCGGAATCGGGGTTGCGCTCATCGCCAGGATGTCGACGCCGGTCTTGAGCTTCTTCAGGGCGTCCTTGTGCTCGACGCCGAATCGCTGCTCCTCGTCGATGATGACGAGGCCGAGATCCTTGTAGTGCACCTGATCGGTGAGCAGGCGATGGGTACCAATGACGATATCGACCGTGCCGGCAGCGAGGCCCTCGAGGGTGTCCTTCGACTCCTTCTCGGTCTGGAAGCGGCTGAGCGCTCGCAGGCGCACCGGGAACCCGGCCATGCGATCCTGGAACGTTTCGAGATGCTGCTTGACGAGCAACGTGGTCGGCACGAGCACCACGACCTGTTTACCGTCTTGCACGGCCTTGAACGCCGCGCGCACCGCGATCTCGGTCTTGCCGAAGCCGACGTCGCCCGAGACGAGGCGGTCCATCGGGATCGGCCGCTCCATGTCGCGCTTGACCTCGTCGATCGTGGTGAGCTGGTCGCGCGTCTCCGCGTACGGAAACGCCTCCTCGAACTCGTGCTGCCAGGGCGTGTCGGCCGAGAAGGCATGCCCCCTCGAGGCGACTCGCGCAGAATAGAGCTTCACGAGTTCGACAGCGATGTCTCGCACCGCCTTGCGCGCTTTCCGCTTCGCGGTCGCCCAGTCGCTACCGCCCATTTTCGACAGCGCCGGAGCCTCACCGCCGACGTAGCGCGAGAGCTGGTCGAGCTGATCGGTGGGCACGTAGAGCTTGTCGCGCGGCATGCCGCGTTTGGTCGAGGCGTACTCGAGCACGAGGTATTCGCGCAGCGCCTTCGCGGGGCCGCCGCGAGGATCGCGCCCACCCGTTGGCACCATCCGCTGCGTGAGCTCGACGAACTGGCCGATGCCGTGGGTCTCGTGCACCACGAAGTCGCCGGGCTGCAACTGCAGCGGGTCCACCACGTTTCTGCCGCGCCGCTTCGCGAGCTTCGTGGGTGCCTGATGCTGGCTGACTGCCCGCCCGAAGAACTCCGCCTCGCTCACGAGCAGCAGCTTCGCCTCAGGGCATTCGAAGCCCGACCAGGCGGTGCCCGGGGTGAGGTAGACGACGCCGGGTTCGAAGGTCGGGTCGCTCGGGTTCGAGGTTGCATCGGGCGAGGATCCGCCCGCCCCCGGCAGCGCCTCGACCGTGCGCGCGGCAAGGCCCTCGTCGGCGAGCACGTCACGCGCCCGCTCCACAAGGCCGGCACCCTGCGCGGTGACGATCACGCGCCAGCCGTCGGCCAACTTCTGCCGCAGATAGCCGATCGCGGCGGTTCCCGCGTCCGATCCCGGTGCCGAGCGGGGCAACGGGCCCCCGTGCACCACGAGTTGCAGGTCGGGGTTGAAGCCCCCGATCGCGTCAGCCGCAGGCTCCGCGTCGTCGAGGTCGGACACGAACCCGGTGACGGTCTGCCACGGCCTCCGCCCGGCCGCCTTCCGCAGCTCCTCCATCGTGAGCATGCCGTGGTCGTCGGTCGGTACGGGCGCGTCTGCGCCGGCCGTCGCCGCGGCCCAGGCGGCCTCGAGGAACTCGCGGTTCGTCTCGGCGAGGCTCACAGCGCGCCCCGCGACACGCTCGGGCGAGACCACCATCACCGCGCCGCCGTCTGGAAGCAGTTCGGTGAGCGGCTGAAGGCCAGGCAGCAGCTGCGGGAGCAGGCTCTCCATGCCCTCGACCGCGATGCCCTGACTGATCTTCTCGAGAATGGTGCCGAGGGCCGGGAACCGCGGGAGCAGCGCGCTGGCCCGTTCGCGCACCTCCTCCGTGAGGAGCAGTTCCCGGGCCGGCCACAGTTCCACGAATGGGAGCGGTTCGCCGGCACTGCGCTGGTCGCTCACCGCGAATCGCCGGATCTGATCGACCTCGTCACCGAAGAAATCCACCCGCACGGCCTGTTCAGCGGTGGGCGCGAACACATCCAAGATCCCACCGCGCACCGCGAACTCGCCGCGCCGCGTCACCATGTCGACGCGGGTGTAGGCCGACTCGACCAGGCGGGCCGCGATCCGCTCGAGGCCTTCCGTGTCTTCGCCTGCCCGCAGCGTCATGGGTGAGGCGCTCGCAGCGTGAGGCGACACCGGTTGCAAAGCCGCCCGCACCGAGGCCACCATGACCAGCGGTTTCGAACCGTCGTGCTCGCGCAGCAGACGCAGGGCCGCCGCGCGACGACCGACCGTCTCGGCGCTCGGGCTCAAACGTTCATGCGGCAGCGTCTCCCACGCCGGAAACTCGGTCGTGATGGTATCGGGCATGATCGACGCGATCGCGCTGCGCAGTGCATCGGCCTCTCGGCTCGTCGCGGCGATGATCAGCTGCGCGCCCGCATCGCCCTGCTCGCGCCGGCGGCGAATCAGCCCAGCGATAAGCGCGGGACGCAGCGCCTCGCTCGCGGCGAAGTCTATGCTCTCATCCGCGGCACCGAGCGCGCGCTCGAACGAGTCGGATGCTTCGAGCAAGCGCTCGAGCCCGGCCAGGCTCATCTGGGATCCCTTCCATGGAAGCGTTGTTGCGTGTCAAGCAAGCCGCGCTCGACAAGAGACTCGGTGGCATCTGCGGCATCCTCGAGCAGCACGGCGAGTGCATCGCACTCGGACTTCGCGAAGGGTTTCAACACATAGTCCGCCGCGTCTTGCTGCCCGGGAGGCCGGCCGATACCGATCCGCACCCGCAGGAATTCAGGCGTGTCGAGGGCCTTGACGATGTCACGCAACCCATTGTGACCGCCGTGGCCTCCGCCGCGCTTGACCTTGAGGGTGTCGAACGGTAGGTCGAGCTCATCGTGCAACACGATGAGTCGCTCCTCCGGAACACCGAAGTACCTCGAGAGCGCAACAACCGGGCCGCCCGAGGTGTTCATGTACCCGTTCGATTTCGCGAGCACGAGCTTCGGGCCGCCCGGACGCAGAAACCCCTCGGCCACGCGCGAATTGGTCTTGTGCGCCGAGAATCGCCCGCCGATGCGATCGGCAAGCACGTCAAGCGCCATCTGGCCAACGTTGTGCCTCGTCGCCTCATACCTCGGACCGGGATTGCCAAGCCCGACAATCAGCCACGCGTCGCCCACTGCCTCGCCCCTCTGTGTGTCTGCCTTGCCCGCGGTGTTTGCTGCCTCGGCCGCGCCTGCGGCGTCTGTCGCCTCGGCCGCGTCTGCGGCGTCTGCGGTGCCCGCGGCGACTGCCGCGGCGTTCCGGACGGGTGTGCCGCGCCTTCGACGCCTCAGCCCGAACATGAGCTCATCCGATTCTCCCTCGAACGATACATCTTCGTTTGAACGATAGGTCTGCGTTTGAACGATATGAGTTTCACCTCCGAAACCCCTCGTCGAAACGCAAACCCCTCGCTCAAACGTAAACCCCTCGTCGAAACGCCCCGCCGAACCACGGAGCAAACCCCGCGATGCCGAGCCAGGGGCGTGCCGCCCCAGCAAACCATCCGAGCCAAGCCAGCCAGGCCGCACCAGACGAGCCAGACGAGCCAGGCCGCACCAGACGAGCCAGGCGAGCCAGCCGGTCCAACTGAGCCCGAAACGCGCGAGCCCGCCGGGAACGGCATCCACCGTCCGCAGCGGGCTCACCCGTATCTCGCCTACTCGGCCGCGGCCTCTTCTTCGCCCTCGGCGGTCTCTTCCTCGCTCGCGGTGCCGCGCGGAATGACGATGTGCGCCACGAGCACGTCGGCGGCGTCGAGCAGCGTTTCGTCGCTCTCGAGCTGGATGTCGCCGGCGTGGATCTGCGCGCCCTCCTCGAGGCCTTCGACGCTCACCTCGATGTGCTCGCGGATGTTCGTCGCGGGAACGCGGAGGCGCAGCGTGCTCAGTTCCTGCAGCGCATTGGTGCCCGGGAACGGCTCGCCGGTGATGTGGATCGGCACCTCGACGTCGACCGTCTCGCCCTTCTTGACGATCAGCATGTCAACGTGCTCGATGATCTGGCGCACCGGATCCCTCTGCACGTCTTTCACCAACACGAGCTGCTTCTTCTTGCCGATCTCGAGCTCGATGAGCGCGTTCGCGTGGCGAACGATGAGGCTCAGCGGGTGGCTCTCAACCGAGAGGTGCAGCGGGTCGGAACCGTGGCCGTATACGACGACGGGGGTTTGTCCTGCGGCACGCAGCTTGCGGGCGACGCCCTTACCGAAGGTCTCGCGCGGGGTCGCGACGAGCTTTGCAGTCTCGCTCATAGTTCTCTCCTTTAGCGGGCTCACGCCCAAACGGGGCGGGGCTGGCCCGCCGAATCTTGCCTCGCCGTGTGGCGCGTCAGAAGGGCCCGCTAGAGGCTCCACCGCGTCGATCACGGGCGCTCACGCGGTCGCGTGCGCCCCTCGCCGAAGTACAGCCATCAATAGTAGCACCTCACGCGCGCGCCAGCAGCCACACCCTCTTGGCCTGGCCGCGCTTCTCGTGTAATCTCGTCGTCGTGAAGATGTAGATCGTCCTGTTCCGCGCCCGAGGCCTGTGGCAAGTTGCCCATCGCGTTCTGCGGTCGCCTTGCACCTTGAGCCCGGCGGAACCCGTTCGATCCACGAAACGAGGCATCGTGCCCAGATCTTCATCTTCAGCACCCAATGGCGCGCATCTCAGCGTCGATGGGATCTCCGTCGTCTACCCCGACCGTAGGGTGCTCACCGACATCACCTTCACCGCCCGGGACGGTGACAGGCTCGGCCTGATCGGAGAAAACGGCACCGGCAAGTCGACGTTGCTGCGTGTGCTCTCCGGCAAGCAGCAGCCCACGGCCGGATCGGTCACGCTTCCTGACAGATTCACCATGGAGCTGCTCGACCAGCAACTCCCCTACCCTGACAGCGCAACGCTCGCCGATGTTCTCGACGATGCGCAGCGAGAACAGATTCGGGTGCTCGCATCGCTCGAGCGCCTTGCGATGGCAATATCCGAGGATCCCCAAAACGAGACCATCGCCGCCCAGTACGGGGAAGCACTCGAACAGGCAGAGCGGTTGAGCGCCTGGTCGATGCGCAACGCACGAGCCGAGGTGTTGGCCGGCCTGAGTCTTTCGGATCTGCCCGAGTCGCGCACCGTCGGCGAGCTCTCGGGTGGTCAGCGGGTCCGGCTCGCTCTTGGCGCGGTGCTGCTGCGCGCGCCCCGACTGCTGCTGCTCGACGAACCATCGAACCACCTCGACGACGCTTCGGCTGCCTATCTAGAGAACACCCTGCGCGAGTGGCGGGGCATCGTGATCTTCGCGAGCCACGACCGGAGCCTCCTCGACGCCGTGGCGACGACGATCCTCGACCTCGACCCGCTCCCGCACCTGCGCACGGTGCTCAACGATTCAAGCAGCGTCGCCGGAGTCGGTGATGATCCCGACAGCGGCCTCGGCGACGACCCTGGCAGCGGAATCGGGGTGCGCTTGTGGGGCATGGGGTACACGGCGTCGCGCAGGGCCCGCGCAGACGAGATGCGGAGATGGCGGGCTCTGTATGCGGCCGAGTTGGAGCGGGTTGCGGCGCTCGAGCACGAGATCAATGTTGGATCCCGCGAGGTGAACCGGAAGCATGAATCGAAGTCTGAAGCGAAGATCACCCGCAAGTTCTATGCCGACAAGGACGCGCGGGTCACCTCCCGACGTGCCAGAAACGCGCGAGTCCGCCTAGCAACCCTCGATCGGGAGCGCGTCGCCCGTCCCCCGGAACCGCTGCGGTTTCGTGGTTTTCACGACGAGGCTGCGGAGCCCAGCGCGGACGACGCCGAAACCGCGCTCATGGTGCACGATGCCCGGCCAGCACTCGTTGCCGAACAGGTCTCGCGAGTCGGCAGGCTCGACGAAACCTCGCTCTCGCTCAACTCCGGCGAGCGCCTGCTGCTGCAGGGCAGCAACGGGAGCGGCAAATCCACCCTCCTCGCCCTGCTTGCGGGAACACTCTCGCCCTCGACCGGGTCGGTCACCCGGTACGCGCCGCTCGGGTACCTGCCGCAGGAGGTGCGGTTCTCACGCCCCTCCCGTTCGGCCGAGGAGGTCTACGACGCCGCACTCGGGGAGGATCTCGCTGACCGAGTGCCGCTCGAGGACCTAGGTCTGCTTGCTCGTCGCGACCTACGTCGACCGGTGGGCGCGTTGAGCGTGGGGCAGCAGCGCAGGCTGGCGCTCGCCGTGCTGGTCGCCGACGCGCCAGAGGTGCTGCTGCTCGACGAACCGACGAATCACCTCTCCCTCTCCCTCGTCGAAGAACTCGAGGAGGCCCTCAGGCAGTATCGAGGCGCGCTCGTCGTCGCAAGCCACGACAGGTTTCTGCGTTCGAGCTGGGAGGGTCGAGTGCTGCAGGTCGGTGATCAGAACCGGTGCTAGGCCGCACCCTCGAACATGCTGGTCACGGAGCCGTCCTCGAACACCTCGTGGATGGCCTGCGCGAGCAGCGGGGCGATCGACAGGACCGTCAGCTTCTCGAAGCGCTTCTCCGGAGGGATCGGCAGCGTATCGGTGACCACCACCTGATCGATAAAGTCCTGCGAGAGGTGCTCGGTCGCCTTGCCGGAGAAGATCGCATGCGTACAGGCGATGGTCACACCGCGAGCCCCGTTGTCCTTAAGCGCCTGGGCGGCCTTCGCGATCGTACCGCCGGTGTCGATCATGTCGTCGACCACCACACACCACTTGTCCTTGACGTCGCCCACGATGTCGTGCACCGTCACCTGGTTCGGCACGAGCGGGTCGCGGCGCTTGTGGATGATCGCGAGCGGGGCGTCGAGCTTGTCGCTCCACACGTCGGCCACACGAACGCGACCCATGTCGGGCGACACGACGCACAGATCATCGCGGTCAATCGTGCGCTTGAAGTGGTCGAGCAGCACGGGCATGGCGAAGAGGTGGTCGACCGGGCCGTCGAAGAAGCCCTGGATCTGGGCCGCGTGCAAGTCCACCGACATGATCCGGTCGGCGCCTGCGGCCTTGAACAGGTCGGCGACCAAACGGGCGGAGATCGGCTCGCGCCCGCGCCCCTTCTTGTCCTGTCGCGAGTAGGGGTAGAACGGAGCCACCACGGTGATGCGCTTCGCGGAGGCACGCTTGAGCGCGTCGACCATGATGAGCTGCTCCATGAGCCACTCATTGATCGGATGGGTGTGGCTCTGAATGACAAACGCGTCGCACCCCCGAACGCTCTCATCGAAACGCGCGTAGAGCTCTCCGTTTGCGAAGGTCCTGGCGTCGGTGGGCACGAGTTCCGCTCCCAGCTCCTCCGCGACCTGTTCAGCGAGTTCGGGGTATGCCCGGCCCGAGATCAACACCAGTTTCTTCTGGCCGGCCATTTCGATCGCGCTCATGCTCGCCTTTCTTGCCCTACTCCGCAGCCGGTGCGCTGCTTGCTCGTTGTGCAGCTGAGGCGCTGCTCGTTCCTGGTCTGTTCTCTGCGACCCAACCCTCGAGGTTGCGTTGCGGCGAGACGTTCATCGCCAGCGATCCCGGGGGCACATTCTTGCGAACCACGGTTCCGGCGGCGGTGTACGCACCGTCTTCAATCGTAACCGGCGCAATCAGCACGTTCTTTGACCCGACCCGCACCGCGTCGCCGACCTGGGTGTGATGCTTCTGCACGCCATCGTAGTTCGCAAAGATGGTGCCAGCGCCGATGTTGCTGCCCTCGCCGATCGTGGCGTCACCGACATACGTCAAGTGTGGCACTTTGCTCCCGTCCCCGATCTTCGCGTTCTTCGTTTCGACGAACGCCCCGATCTTGCCTTGGGCCCCCAGGTCAGTGCCAGGGCGGATGAAGCTGAAGGGGCCGACCTCGACCCCCGGGCCGAAGACCGCCAGTGTCGCCTCGCTGCGACGAATCCGCGCCCCCTCCCCGACTTCGCAGTCCACGAGCGTGGTGTCGGGACCGATCACCGCACCGGTCGAGATCGCCGTGGCCCCGTGCAGGTAGGTGCCGGGCAGAATCTCGACGTCGGGCTCGATGGTGACGTCCGCGTCGATCCAGGTCGTCGTCGGGTCCTGCACCGTCACGCCCGCATGCTGATGCGCTCGCACGATTCGGCGGTTGAGTTCGCGGCCGGCCTCTGCCAGTTGCGCGCGATCGTTCACTCCGGCGATGAGCCAGGTGTCTGTCGTGGCGACCGCGTCAACGGAGCCGCCGCTCGCGAGGATCCGCACTGCCGCATCCGTGAGGTACTTCTCCCCCTGCGCGTTGTCCGTACCGATCTGGGCGAGCGCCTGTTCGAGCGCTGCACGGGCGAACACATAGATGCCGCCGTTGACCTCGGTGATGCGGCGCTGATCCTCGCTCGCATCTTTCTCTTCGACGATGCCGCTCATTGCTCCGTCGGGCCCGCGCAGAATGCGTCCGAGCCCGGTCGGGTTGTCGAAGATGGCGGAGAGCAACGTCATGCCACGGCCGGCCTCGACGTGCCCGGTCACGAGCTGCTGCAGCGTCGAAGCGTCGATCAGGGGGACGTCGCCACTGAGCACGACAATCGAACCGTCGAAGTCGGCTGGCAACGCGGCGACGGCCTGCTCGACGGCGCGACCGGTGCCGGGGACCTCGTCCTGATCGACGATCACGGTGTTTGGGGCATGGTCGAGGATTGCCTGCGCCACCCGCTCACGCTCGTGGCGCACGACCGCGATCACGGTTTCCGGCTGCAACCCGGCGGCGGTGTCGAGCACATGCGCAATGAGCGACCGCCCGCCGATGCGATGCAGCACTTTCGGAAGCGACGATTTCATTCGGGTTCCCTGACCCGCTGCCAGAATGACTACGGCCAGCTTGTGCCTCATGCGCTTCCCTTCGATCGTCACCGTCCGAGTCCGAAGTGCAGGTCGCGCCACTCATCTACCGAGCGACTGCCCCCACTTCGGATTCGACGCTGGTGAGCGCCGTTTCCGGAGCGACCCGGCGAAGCTGCGCTTCACCCTTGGTCGCTCCGCCCCCAGGATTCGAACCTGGACCTCACAGCTCCAAAGGCTGTCGTGCTGCCGTTACACCAAGGCGGACCGCGCCACGCACGCATGGCACCGTTCTATTCTGGCAGACATCGAGCTGAGCGTTGACCGCCGCACGCGAGATAATGGTGCATGTGAACGAGCAAGATGAGGTCGACCGCATTCTCAGCGAGTGGTCGGCGGCACGACCCGACCTCGATGTCGCACCCCTCGCGGTGTTCTCGCGCATGACTCGAATTTCGAAACGTCTCGACCGGGCTCGCGTGCATGCATTCGAACGCAGCGGCCTCGCCTCGTGGGAGTTCGATGTGCTCGCGGTGCTGCGCCGAGGCGGTGCCCCCTATCGGCAGAGCCCGAAGGTGCTCGTGCGTCAGACCATGGTCTCGAGCGGCACAATGACGAACCGGATCGACCGCATGGTCGCGCGCGGCCTGGTGCGCAGGCTGACCGACCCGAACGACGGGCGTGGGGTGCTCGTCGAGATGACGCCGCAGGGCATGACGCTCGTCGACGCTGCCATGACACGGCTGTCCGACGCTGAGGAGCGACTGATCGGCGGCCTGCCCCGCGCAGAGCGGGAACGCCTCGCGACGCTCCTGCGGAAGCTTGCGCTCAGCGTGGACCGGTTCGAGCCGGAGGCCGACGCTGCGACGGAGTAGGGCGGGTAGCGTGGGCCCCGTGCGAGCGCTCACGAACCGACACGCGGGGTGCCGGTGACCACGGTGGGAAGCGTCCCCTGCGTGGTCATTCGCACCCCGAGTGTCGGTTGGCGGCGTTTCTGGCTGAGGACCTAGTGCCAGAACACCGCGAAGATGACATTCAGCACCGCGAGGCCGGCGATCGTGCCCAACACTCCCGCGCTCACGCTCGGCTTCCTCTTATACACGAGCGCCAGCACCAGAATCACGACCAGCACAATCAGCTTCGCGCCGATCTTCGCATTATTCACGAAGTCGCCGTTGCCCAAAGCGTAGGCCATGCCCACGAGCGCAAGCCCGGTCACGAGCTGCAGCCAGGAGCTGTGCAGAATCGCCCCGTTGATCTTCGAGGCACCGGCCTTCACTTTGGGCAGCTCCATCAACACCCCGCCGACAATGCCAGCGAAGCCGATGATGTGCAGCACCAGTAGAACGTTTCTCAGGATCTCCATGCCCTCAGCCTAGCCGAGGGCAGCGCGGACCCGCAGCCGCTCGGCCACGCCGACCGAACAGCGAACGGACAGTAGATGCTGTCTGCCAGCCGGAGAGGCAGCAACTACTGTCCGTCTGAGCGGCTCTGACACCGATCAGTGGAAGAAGTGTCGCTCCCCGGTGAGGTACATCGTGAGCCCGGCGGCCTGCGCCGCGGCAATCACCTCGTCGTCGCGCACCGAACCGCCGGGCTGCACCACGGCTCGCACGCCGGCGTCGATGAGCACCTGTAGACCGTCGGCGAACGGGAAGAACGCGTCGGAGGCCGCCACGGAACCGGAGGCGCGATCCCCCGCCCGCGAAACCGCGAGGCGGCACGAGTCGACCCGGTTCACCTGCCCCATGCCCACGCCAACCGAAGCACCACCGGAGGTGAGCAGGATCGCGTTCGACTTAACCGCCCGCACCGAGCGCCACGCGAACTCGAGCTCAGCGAGTGTCTCGGCATCGGCCGCTTCGCCCGAGGCGAGCGTCCACGAGGCGGCTGGAGCAAACGAGCGGTCGGCGTCCTGAAGCAGGAAACCGCCCGAGACCTGACGCAGCTCGACCGGATTCTGGGCGAAGTCCGCGGGCAGCACCAGCAAGCGCACATTCTTCTTCTTGGTGAGAATCTCGATCGCCTCGGGTTCGAAGCCCGGTGCCACGATCACTTCGGTGAAGATCTCGGCCACGGTCGCCGCCATGCCCGCGGTCACCTCGCGGTTCGCGGCAATGACTCCGCCGAAAGCCGACACCGGATCGCAAGCGTGTGCGAGCTTGTGCGCGGCGGCGATCGGGTCGGCCGCCCCCTCGGGGGCTACGGCGATGCCGCACGGGTTCGCGTGCTTGATGATCGCCACGGCGGGACGATCGTGATCGTAGGCGGCGCGCAGGGCCGCATCGGCGTCGACGTAGTTGTTGTACGACATCTCCTTGCCGTGCAGCTGGGTCGCCTGGGCGATTCCGGTGCCCTCGTTCTCGGTGAAGAGCGCCGCGCGCTGGTGGCTGTTCTCCCCGTAGCGCAGCACCGACTCGCGCAGGCCGAACATCTCGTAGCCGACGTACGCCTCGCTCTGCGAGAAGATCGCGTCGATCGAGGCGTCGGCCTCGGCGTCCTCATCGACGGGCGTCGCATCCCAGCCGCGCTCGTCCTGTTCGAGGAACCAGTTCGCGACCGCCGCGTCGTACTGCGCCGTGTGCACGAATGCCTCGGTCGCCAGCGAGCGTCGAAGTTCCAGGGTCGTGCCGCCCGAGCGCACCGCCTCGATGATCTCGTCGTATCGGGCCGGCGAGACCACGATCGCGGCATTCGCGTGGTTCTTCGCGGTTGCGCGCACCATCGCGGGCCCACCGATGTCAACGTTCTCGATCACGTCGGCGGCGGGCTTGCCCGCGGCGACGGTCTGCTCGAACGGGTAGAGGTTCACGACGACGAGCTCGAACGGAGCGAAGCCGAGCTCCTCGAGCTGGGTGCGGTGCGACGCGAGCCGCAGGTCGGCGAGCAGGCCCGAGTGCACCGCCGGGTGCAACGTCTTGACGCGCCCATCGAGCGCCTCGGCGAAACCGGTGACCTCGGCCACGTCGATCACGGTGATCCCGGCCTCACGAATGGTCGAGGCGGTGGATCCGGTCGAAACGATCTCGACGCCGGCACCGGCGAGTGCAGCCGCGAGGTCGACCAGGCGGGTCTTGTCGCTGACCGAGATCAGCGCGCGCTTCACCTCGACCTGGTCGCGGTGCTCGTAGAGGCTCGGATCGTGGCTGTGTACGGCCATGGGCTTGGGGCTCCTATCGGGGTTGGAGAGTCTCGGAAGTCAGCGGGTTACAGCTTCAACGCGCCAGTGGCGATGTCGCGGACGGTGTCGGTCAAGAGCGGGCGCTCGACCTGCTTGATGCGTTCGTGCAGTTCGGCTTCGGTGTCATGGGCGAGGATCGGCACCCGACGTCGCCGCAGCACCGGGCCAGTGTCGACCCCCTCATCGATCACATGCACCGACACGCCGGTCTCGGTCGCGCCCGCGGCGAGCGCGTCGCGCACCGCGTGCGCGCCTGGGAACAGCGGCAGCAGCGCCGGATGCGTGTTGATGAGGCGAGGCGCGAACTCCTGCACGAAACCGGCGGGGAGCACGCGCATGAGCCCCGCGCTGACCACGAGGCCGGGGGTATGTTCGCGCACCGCTGCGGCGAAGGCCTCGCCCCACGCCTCGCGGTTGGCGTAGTCGCGCGGTCGGACGACGAACGTTGGCACGTCGGCGGCGCGCGCGTGCTCCAGTCCCGCGGCGTCGGTGTCACTGCCCACCGCCACGATGCGGGCCGGGTAGTCGTCGGATGCGGCGGCCTCGAGCAATGCCTTCAGGTTGCTTCCGCCGCCGGAGATCAAGACCACGACCTTCAGCACCCGACCAGTCTACCGGCTGCGAGAAGCACGGCCGGTCAGAGGGCCTCGTCGATTCGCAGCACCTGGTCGGCGAGGAGCCAGGGACGATGCCGGCCGAAGTGCGCGTCTTCTTGGGCCGCCCAACGGTACCAGTGCGGCGCGAACGTGTCGCCATCGCGGGCAAGCGCGCGTCGGCGGCGCTCGTCGTCCTCGAGCTCGAGCCAAACGGCGTGCACCCCGTCCAGCCCGTGGCACTGCGCCCAGACACGGGCTGCCCGGAGGTTTGCGCGGGTGAGCGCCCCGCAGCCTTCGACAATGAGCGGCCCGGGGTCGAGCGTCACCTCGTTCATGAATCGTTCGGCGATCCAGTCGTAGCGGTGATACCGGCCGTGCTCGAGCGCGCGGGCGACGGCCGCGGACCCTGCAGCCAGCCCGTCCCACCCCGGATAGAGCTCCTCGACGTGCAGCACCTGTGCCCCGGTCGTGGCGGCGGTGTGCTCCGCAAGGGTCGTCTTTCCCGATCCCGACCTCCCGTCGATGAGCAGCACACCTGCACTGGGGGGCGTGTTCACGGCAGCAGTTCCCCTGCACGCATGATCAGGGTGCGGTCGGCGATGGTCTCGGCTTCGCCGGGGTCGTGGGTGACCAGGATCGCCGTGGTCTCGGTCTCGCGCAGCAGCCCAGCAAGGTCTTCTGCGAGTCGATCGCGCAGCTCGCGGTCCAGCGCGGAGAGCGGCTCATCGAGCAGCAGCAGCCGCGGCCGCGGCGCGAGCGACCGGGCGAGCGCCACCCGCTGCCGCTGCCCTCCGGAGAGCTCGGTGACCGCTCGTCGCTCGAACCCCGCCATCCCGACGAGCACGAGTAGTTCGGAGACCCGGTCCTGCCGCTGCGCGCTCGTGAGCCCGCGCGAGGCGAGCCCGTAACCGACGTTCTTCGCCACGTTCATGTGGGCGAAGAGTTGCCCGTCCTGAAACATCAGCCCGAAGCCGCGGCGGTGCGGCGGCACCGCTGCGAGATCCTCGCCCGCCCATCGAACCGTGCCGCCCGCGAGCGGTTCAAGCCCGGCGATCGCTCGCAACAGCGTCGACTTGCCGCAGCCGCTCGGCCCGGTGAGTGCCACCACTTCGCCCCGGGCAACACCGAACGAGACGCCTCGGACGGCAGCGGAGGCCCGCTCGGCCGCTGCGCCTCCGCGTCGGTTCGACCTCGGCGCTGCATAGCGGACCGTGACCTCAGAAACTTCGAGACCGTTCGTGGGCATGTGATCCTCGTTCAACTCGTTGTTCATACTTCAGACACCACGCTGCCGCGCAGGCGCTCCGCCAATAGCATCACGCCGGCGGTGAGCGCCGCCAGCACGACTGCCCCGGCCAGCGCCATGCCGTAGTTCTCGGCCCCCTGTTTGCCGATCAGCTGCGAGATCATGACCGGCAGCGTTTGCGAGGCCGGCCGCACGAGAAACGCGGTGGCCCCGAACTCCCCGAGCGAGGCCGCGAACGCGAATCCGAGCGAGAGCCCGAGCGGTCGGAGTAGGACGCGCAGGTCGATCGTGGCGAGCACCCGCAATGGGGAGGCACCGAGCACGGACGCCGCCTGGCGCTGGCGCTCATCGATGCCGCGCAACACCGGGAGGAGGGTGCGCACCACGAGTGGTAGCGCCACGACCGCTTGCGCGATGGGGATCAGCAACACGGAGGTGCGCAGGTCGATGCCGATGCCGAGCGGCCGATGCATGGTCAGCAGCAGGCCGAACCCGACCGTGACGGCCGACACCCCGAGCGGCAGCATCACAAAACCGTCGAACGCCTCGATGCCCCGTCTCCACGCGAGTCGACGCGGTCTCCTCGAGGCGACCAGCGCGACGAGCAGGCCGAGCGACATCGAGATCAGGGTGGCATACACCGCGAACTCGAGCGAGAGCAGGATCGAGTCGAACACGCTCGCGCCGAGCTTCGAGCTCGACGGCGGGTGCACCAGGTTCGCGTAGTTGACGAGGGTGAAGTTGCCGTCAGCGTCTCGGAGGGACCGGGTCACCAGCGCCGCAATCGGCAGCACGTGCAGCAGCAAAGCGGTCACCGCAAAGGCGAGGATGGCGGGCACGTGCTCGCGAGACACGCGCACCTGCTGCGACGCGTCGAAGCGCATTTGTGTGGCCTGTTCCCGTCGCCGGCGCAGGTGGTTCGACACCAGCAGCACCGCGACCACAATCACGAACTGCACGATGGAGAGGACGGCGGCGGAACGCAAGTCCAGATACTGGACCGTGAGGCGATAGATCTCGGTCTCAATGTTCGAGAATGCCCGCCCCCCGAGCACCAGCACGACCCCGAAGGAGGTGGCGCAGAAGAGGAACACGAGCGCGGCCGACGAGGCGAGCGCCGGGGTGAGCCGAGGCAGAGTCACCGTCAGGAACACCCGGACCGGCGAAGCCCCGAGCATACGAGCCGCCTGCTCCTCGCGCGCATCCAACTGCGCCCAGAACCCGCCCACGGTGCGCGCGACCACGGTCACGTTGAAGAACGCCAGCGCCAGCACGATGATGATGAAACTCTGATCGAGACCCAGCCACTCGAGCGGTGCGCCCGGGCCGAGCAACGCTGTAAAGGCCACGCCCACCACGACGGTCGGCAGCACGAAGGGGACCGTGGCGAGGCCGCGCAGCAGTGCTCTGCCGCGGAACTCCAGCCGGTACAGCACGAAGGCGGCAGGAAGGCCGAGGATCACCGACAGCGCCATGCCGCAGCACCCCTGTGCGAGGGTCTGCCCGATGACGCGCCACGTCCTGGCATCCTCGAACACGGCGGAGAAACCGCTGAGCCCGGGGGTTTGCGGGTCGCTCGCGCCGATGCTGCCGCCGAACCCGACCGCCATGAGTGACAGCACCGGCCAGAGGAAGAAGACCAGCAGAAACGTGACGGGCAGCGCGACCGCGGTGGCCCAGGCTGCTCGCCCGAGCCACCGCGGGTTGCGATCTCGGTTCATTGGCACTTCGTTCGCGCTCGCATCGTGAATCGCGGGACAGGGCCGCGCGCGCTACCAGCCGGTCGCGTCGCTCCAGGTCTTGAGCCAGCCCTCACGTCCCGCACCGATCTCGGCGGGCGTCAGGTCGTTCGGGGACTCAGCGAGCGGCGCGAACTTCGCCCACTCCTCGGGCACGTACGCGTCGTCGTCGATCGGGTAGACGTACATGCTGTCGGCGATCGTGTCCTGAAACTCGCTCGAAAGCATGTAGTCGATCACGGCTTTCGCGCCCTCAGGGTTCGCTGCACCCTTGAGTACGCCCGCGTACTCGATCTGGGAGGAGCACGTGGCATCGAGCGAGACGGTGGTGCTCTCGGTGCCGTCCTCGGTGACCGTCCATGCCGGTGAGGAGCTGTAGGAGAGCACGATCGGGAAGGTGCCGTCGCCCCCGCCCTGCGTGAACTGTCCGTTGTACGCCTCGGTCCAGCCCTGCTCGATGCGGACGTCGTTCTCCGCGAGCTGCTTCCAGTAGTCGGCGAACCCGTCTTCCCCGAACTTGGCGATCGTTCCAATCAAGAACGACGCGCCCGTTGAGGACGTCGAGGGGTCGAGGAGCACGGTCAGACCGCGGTAGGCGGGGTCGACCAGATCCTCGTACGTCGACGGTTCATCAAGCCCGTTCTCGGCGAACCACGCCGGATCGATGTTGATGCAGGTCTGGCCCAGATCGACCGGGACCAGAGACCCCTGCTCGTCGTACAGGTACTCCGCGGCCCGGTCCGGCAGGTCGGCGGGCAGGTAGGGCTCGCTGACGCCCGCGTCTGCGATACGCGACGCGAAGACGTTGTCTACGCCGAAGAATGCGTCGGCCAGCGGCGCATCCGCCGACAGGACGAGCTGGCTCGTCAACTCGCCGCCGTCCCCGGCTGACACCACCTCCACCTCATAACCGGTCGCTGCGCTCGCTGCCGCCGCGAACTCGTCATTCGGGAACGAGTCGTGCACGATCACGGTGACCTCGTTCGAAGCCGCGTCCGAATCGCCACCCGCTGCGGCGTCCGAGGCGCATCCGGTCAGCGCGAAACCGGCAGCCGTGATGAACGCGAACCCGGTCATAAACTTTCGGGCAGACATGGTCATGAGAGTTCCTTCCTCCGCTGGCATTACCCAGATCAGGTTGAACGGTCGAAGTACGCGCTACTTCATCTCAGCCCGCCGCGTGCGGACCCCCGTGGATTGCAGACACCACCTTAGCAGGGAATCAGTCCCGACGGAGGCGGCGGCGCAGGCGCGTGCGCCAGTCCGGAGCCACTGCGGGTGCCTCGACTTCGTTCGAGGCTTCCCAGGAGAAAGCCTTGAGCAGCGGATCGACGGCTTCATCTGGCTCCGACGGTGCCTCGGACGCTGCTTGTGCTTCGGGTGCGGGTGCTTCAGGTGCCGGCTCTGGTTCGGGTGCGGGTGCTTCGGGAGCCGCCAGCTCGACAGTCTCAAGCGGTTCTTCAGCTTCGATGCGCTTCGTCGGCTCGAGCGGCTCGGTCAGCTCGGCGCGTTCAAACGATGCCGCGGCCCTCACGTTCGCGGTCCCGGGCGCGAGTGGCGTGATCGGCTCCGTGACGTTGAGATCATCATCCTCGGTCGGGCGGAGGGCTGCGGGCAGGAGCGTCAAGCTACGGCTCACGTCGAATCGGCGGGCGAAGGCCCCGAGACTCAGGCCGAATGCGAGCTCGAGCCCGAGGTAGAGCCCGGTCTGCCACAGCAGGGGTCCGACGGTGCTGAGTCGGCCGGGTCCCAGCGACCCGCTCGCGAGCGGAGCGCACAGCATGACCACGATCGCCACGATGGCGCTCGCCGTGATCGTGATGGCCAGCAGAGTCAGCGACGAGGCGCGTCGCATCACCGGTCGGCCCCCGGACAGCGCTCCGATAACCGTCGCGACCACCACGATGAGCGCGGGGGCGAATCCTCCCGCCCAACCCCACCCGCTGGGGATTGCTCCGAAGAGCGGGAACGCCGGCAAGGGCCCGAGCAGTGCCTCGAATGGGCTCACCGAGGTCGCGGCACCGACGGCGAAGCCGGGCCCCGCAAACCAGGCGATGGCCCACACCCATGCCACGGGAAGAAACACGAGCTGCAGCAGGAACAACAGCAGCACCCCGGGCACATCGATGTGCAGTCGCTCGCTCAGGCTCACGACATCGACGTAACTCGTCAGCACCGCAACGGCCGTGCCGAGCGCCGCGATGCCGAGCAGCGCAAGCAGGGCGACGCCCGCGAGTCTGACAGACTCTGCGGCTCGATCGGGAAGCGAAGCGGCAACGGTGGGAGATAGGCGGGCCACCAGGCTCTGCGCGCGGTGCACGAACGCGGTCCACCAGTCTTCGCCATTCAACGCGGCACGGAGCACGAACCCGAGCCCCATGGGCACGAGGTAGACGAGCATCGGCACCGCGACTCGCGCCCACAGCGGCCACACGCCGAGGGGGGTCGCAAGGCCACCCGTAACGGCTCCGGCGGCCGCAAAGCCCGCCGCGCCCCCGAGCAACGACCACGCGCCAATACCGCCCCGATTCGCAAAGCGTGTGCCTGCGCGGCACGCCAAAATCGCGGTCACGGCCGTGAGCCCGAGCGGGGCGAGTCCCACACCAAAGCGGACCACTTCGGGAGGCAAACCGAACCCGAGCGCCGCTTGCGCATCGATGGAGATTGACAGCGGCACGAAGTGCGCCAGCTGCCAGACCGCGGCGACGGTCGAGAGCACGGTAGCGGGCTCCGCGGCAAGATCAAAGCCGAGCCACCAGATCAGCACTGCGGGTACACCGATGACGGCGAGCACGGCGAGCGCGACCGTGGCAGCCTCGATTGCGGCGATCACCGCCGTCAGTACTGATCTCATCGGATCAAGGCTACCCGTTACCAGGCGGCTGCAACGCTCCGATGCGTCTCGAAGAGCGGCACCGTGGTGCCCTCGGGTGCTCGACCGATGCCGCACTCCGTCGCTACGCCGAAGGGGCGCGCTACGTGCCGCCTCGCGGCGGTGATGCGCCGTTCGGCACCTTCCACCCCGTCCTCGCGGTGCACGAGACCCAGGTAGAGTTCGGTTTCTGGAGAGATCGCAAGTTCCTCGAGCGGCGCGAAGTAGGCCGCGTCGTCGCGTTCGATCGGAACCGGCAGGTGCACCCAGTTGAGCGGGCGATGGATCTTCGCGGTCACCAGGTTCGCGAATCTGGTGAGGAGGCCGGTATCCGTGGGCTCGGTGAAGTGCTTCTCAGCGATATCGCCGTAGCACAGGTGCACACCGACCTCGACGGCAGCGGGCACCCGATCCACCTGCCGCGCGACACGGTCGCTCAGTTGCTTCCAGAGGTCCCCCTCAAACCAGGGCAACGCCGGGCCACGATAGCTGACTCCCTCGAGCAAACCGAACTCGACGGCGACATCCCACTGGATCGCGAGTTCCCCGTGGGGAATCGTGGCGAGGATCTGATCCAGCTCCGTGTGGAGCGCCGCCTCGTATACGGGCTCGAAGGCCGCGCGATCCTCGTCAGCGACGAAGCTGCCCACGACCCCGGCCGGAGTGGGCAGCGAAACTTGAAACCGGATCCGCGCGGGAACCACGCCCTCGCGCTTCAAGCGGGAGAAGACCTCGTAGGACTGGATGGCCGCCTCCGCGTAACCGAGGTTCGACAGTTTGATGTCTGCGGCGGTATACCCCTCAGCGATGCGAACCTGGCGAAGATCGAGGTTGCCGACCCGAATCGGGTCGGCACCGACGCGCTCGATGCCCTCCGCCTTCGCGATGCGGTCAGGTTGGAAGGCGATCCAGTGGAACCGGTCGCCCACCTCACCGTCCGGGATTCGCTTGAGTTGCCCGCCGAGCGCCTGCGCCGCCGTGCGAATGGTGGTTTCGACGGAGTCGAAGTTGATGCTGCCGACGAGGTGCGCGCCCTGCGGCAGTTGCGAGGTGTTCGTAGTCATGCCTCTAGTATCGCGCGAGGCCCACCGGACGTGACGCCGTATGACGATGCCACCGCTGCGCATAGGAAGGGCGGGTGCCGAAGCACCCGCCCTGATCCTCGCGCAAGAAGACTTACAGCGCGTTGAACGCCTGGCGCAGGAGTTCCGCGGTCTCGGTCGGGGTCTTGCCGACCTTCACGCCGGCTGCCTCGAGCGCTTCCTTCTTCGCCTGCGCGGTGCCGGCCGAACCCGACACGATGGCTCCGGCATGCCCCATGGTCTTGCCCTCGGGAGCGGTGAAGCCAGCGACATAACCGACGACCGGCTTGGTCACGTTCGCCTTGATGAACTCCGCCGCGCGCTCCTCAGCGTCGCCGCCGATCTCGCCGATCATGACGATCGCCTTGGTCTCGGGGTCGGCCTCGAACGCGGCGAGCGCGTCGATGTGCGTGGTGCCGATGACGGGGTCGCCGCCGATGCCGATGGCGGTCGAGAAGCCGAGATCGCGCAGCTCGTACATCATCTGGTAGGTGAGGGTGCCCGACTTCGACACGAGGCCGATCGGTCCCTTGCCCGTGATTGTCGCGGGGGTGATGCCAGCAAGTGCCTCGTCGGGCGTGATGATGCCGGGGCAGTTCGGCCCGATGATGCGGGTCTTGCCCCCGGTAGCCTTCGCGTGCGCCCATAGCTCAGCGCTGTCCTTGACCGGCACGCCCTCGGTGATGATCACGAGCAGGCCGATGCCGGCGTCGATGGCCTCGATGGCTGCGTCCTTGGTGAAGGCCGGCGGCACGAAGGCGACGGATACGTCAGCGCCGGTTGCTTCCATCGCCTCAGCGACCGAAGCGAACACCGGCAGCTCCACTGCCGCACCGTTCGCGTCGGTGTGGGACACGGTGGTGCCGGCCTTGCGGGCGTTCACGCCGCCGACGACCTGGGTGCCCGCAGCGAGCATGCGTGCGGTGTGCTTCGATCCCTCGCCGCCGGTGATGCCCTGGACGATGACCTTGGAATCCTTGTTCAGGAAGATCGACATGTTTGGTACTTCTTTCCTAGAGTCTCGAGTCTCGTCGCGGTTAGCGTGCGTTTGCCAGTTCGGCGGCCTTGTCGGCACCCTCATCCATGGTCGCAGCGAGCGTCACCAGCGGGTGGTTCGCCTCGTTCAGAATGCGGCGACCCTCGTCGACGTTGTTGCCGTCGAGGCGCACAACGAGCGGCTTGTTCGCCGAGTCGCCGAGCTTCTCGAGCGCGCCGACGATGCCGTTCGCGACCGCGTCGCAGGCGGTGATGCCGCCGAAGACATTCACGAAGACGGACTTGACCTGCTCGTCGCCGAGGATCACGTCGAGGCCGGCCGCCATGACCTCTGCCGAGGCACCGCCGCCGATATCGAGGAAGTTCGCGGGCTTCACGCCGCCGTGGTTCTCGCCGGCGTACGCGACGACGTCGAGCGTCGACATCACGAGGCCCGCACCGTTGCCGATGATTCCCACCTCGCCGTCGAGCTTCACGTAGTTGAGGTCCTGAGCCTTGGCCTTCGCCTCGAGCGGATCCTCAGCGGCCTTGTCGGCGAGCGCCTCGTGCTCGGGCTGGCGGAACTCGGCGTTCTCGTCGAGCGAGACCTTGCCGTCGAGGGCGATGATCTCGCCATCACCGGTGAGCACCAGCGGGTTCACCTCGACGAGCGTCGCGTCTTCGCCGGCGTATACCTCGTAGAGCTTCTGGAACACGGGAACAACCTTGCCGACCAGTTCTTCGGGGAACTTCGCCGCCCGAGCGATCTCCTCGGCCTTGGCCGCGTCGATGCCCGTGATGGGGTCGACCTCGATGCGCGCGAGCGCTTCGGGCTTCTCGACGGCCAGCTGCTCGATCTCCATGCCGCCCTCGACGCTGCACAACGAGAGGTAGGAGCGGTTCGCGCGGTCGAGCAGCACCGAGAAGTAGAACTCCTGCTTGATGTCGGCACCGGCCGCGACCATCACGCGCTTCACGACGTGCCCCTTGATGTCGAGGCCGAGGATCGCCTGCGCGGCTTCGAATGCCTCATCAGGATTCTTCGCGACCTTGACGCCGCCGGCCTTGCCGCGCCCACCTGTTTTCACCTGGGCCTTGACGACCACGACGCCGCCGAGCTTCTCGGCGGCAGCTCGCACCTCCTCAGGAGTGTCCGCGACGATGCCGGGGAGCACCGGCACCCCGTATCGTTCAAAGAGATCTCGTGCCTGGTACTCGTACAGATCCACGTACTGTCCTTTTTCTTGGGATTCTTCGGTGACTGAGGCAGAAAAATGTCTCGATGTCGAAGTAACTCGACCAGTCGTGCAGTCTACCACTGCTCACTGCTCGATCTTCGAGATGGGTGATAGTTTAATCAGCAGCTTGCGCTCGCCCACGGAGTCGAAGACTGCGTGAGCGATACGCTTCGATCCTGCACCGGTCACCGCGGTCACCCGGCCTTCGCCGTAGTCCTCGTGCATGATCCGATCTCCCGGTGCAAGCTCGAGGTCCCCGTTGTCCCGCGTGCTTGCGCCGACCATGTTGGGGAACCCGCCGCCGGCCTGCTGCGCTTCTTTGGCACGCCGCTTGCGCTCCCGCCACTGTTCGAGCGCTGATTGCATGCCACCGCTGGCGGGTTCGCTCACGGCCGCGCTCCCCGACACCCTGCCGACGGCACCGAACGACACGGCGGAGTCGGTACGCCGCGAGGAGGCCCCGCGGGAACCGTACCCGGCCCCCCGGGAGCCGACACCGCGCGCGTTGAGCGCGCGAGACTCGGTGCCGCCCCTGCCCGTGACTTCTCCCGGGGACTGCCGCCACTCGATGAGGTGCTCGGGGATCTCCTGCAGGAATCGCGATGGCATGGCGACGTTCACGTCACCGAACGTCGATCGCGTACTCGCGAGGGTGAGGTAGAGCCGTTGTCGGGCGCGCGTGATGCCCACGTACATCAGCCGCCGCTCCTCACTGATGCCGCCGATCTCATCGACCGACATCTGGTGCGGAATCAACCCCTCCTCGACGCCGGTGATGAACACGGTGTCGTACTCCAGGCCCTTGGCGGTATGGAGGGTCATCAGCGACACGGTGCCGCTCTGGTCGTCGAGGTCGTCGGCAGCTGCCACCAGGCTGACCTCGGTCAGAAACTCGAGCAGGCCCGCCCCCGGGTTGCGCACATCGAACTCGCGGGCCACGGAGACGAGCTCTTCGAGGTTCTCAGCTCGGGCTTCGTCTTACGGGTCGCGCTTGGCTCGAAGTTTCTCGATCATCTCGGTGTCGTCGAGTATGAGCTTCAGCACGTCGGCGACGGGTGCCGGCATCTGCCGCACGTCGCCGGCATCGGTTTCCCCGGTGACGGCTCCGGTCACCGGGTCGAATGTTACCTCGGTCTTTCCGCCACCGACCGCCATTCGCGTGGCGCGCTGCAGCAGCTCGCCGAGCCGCTTGACCTCCGCCTGCAGTTTCGGTCCGAGCCCCACCTCGTCCGCTCGGAGCATCGCCTCGTGGAAGGAGATGCCGTGCGCTTCTTGGAAGTTCGCGAGGTGTGCTTCTGCCATGGGACCAATGCCGCGCTTTGGCACCCCGATGAGTCGCGACCAGGCGATCGGGTCGAACGGATTCGCGAGGCTCGTCAGGTACGCCATCGCGTCTTTGATCTCAGCGCGCTCATAGAACTTCGTGCCGCCGAGCACACGGTACGGGATCGCGCCGCGGATCAGCAACTCCTCGAGCGCTCGGGTCTGCGAGTTCGTGCGGTAGAAGACGGCGATGTCCCCATAGGCCAGACCGTCGCGGTGCAGATCCTCGATCTCCTCGGCCACGAACCTCGCCTCATCGTGCTGCGAGTACCCAGTGAACCCGATCAGTTTCGAACCGTCACCGGAGGTGGTGAAGAGGTTCTTCTCCTGCCTGTCGAAGTTATTGCCGATCACGGCGTTCGCCGCGCTGAGAATGTTCTGCGTCGAACGGTAGTTCTGTTCGAGCTTAACGACCTCCGCTCCCGGAAAATCGCGCTCGAACTCCACAATGTTGCGGATGTCGGCACCGCGAAAGGCGTAGATCGACTGGTCGCTGTCGCCTACGACGGTCAGCGAAGCACCCGGTACGCGCCCGTTCGCATCGAGCTCGAACGGTCGCGCGGGGGGCACCAGCCGCTCCACCTCTTCGGGTTCGACGCCGCGGGTCAGTTCACGGATGAGCGAGTATTGCGCGTGGTTCGTGTCCTGATACTCGTCGACGAGCACGTGCCGGAAGCGCCGCTGGTACACCGCCGCAACATCGGGGTGCGATCGGAAGAGATGGACGGTCTGCCCGATGAGGTCGTCGAAGTCGAACGCGTTGGCGCGGCGCAGCTGCTGCTCGTACTCGTGGAAGATCTCGACGAAGATGCGCTCTCGCGGATCGGCCTCGTTCGCGGTCGCGCGATAGCTGTCGGGGTCTTGCAACTCGTTCTTGAGCCGGGAGATCTTCGCTCCGGTGTTCGCCGGGGTGAATCCGTAGCTGTCGGCCTCGAACTCTTTGATGATGCGTTTGAGCAGCGCGCGCGAGTCTGCCGAGTCATAGATCGTGAAGCCGGAGACGTAGCCGAAGCGTTCCGCTTCGCGGCGCAGAATTCGCACGCAGGCCGAGTGGAACGTCGAGATCCACATCCCGCCGGCCACTTCCCCACCGAGCAGCGTCTCGACCCGCTCCCGCATTTCGGCAGCTGCCTTGTTGGTGAAGGTGATCGCGAGGATCTGGCTCGGCCAGGCTTCCTTGTTCCGGATCAGCTGAGCGATTCGGTGGGTGAGCACCCGAGTCTTGCCCGATCCCGCGCCCGCCACAATCAGCAGCGCATCACCGCGTGACTCGACCGCGCGCCGCTGTTGTGGGTTGAGCCCGGCGACCAGCGGATCCTCGCCCGCGCCGGCTGCGCTACCAGACTCGCCTGCCTCGCGGGCACCGTCAGCACCACCAGCCGAAGTATCGATCGGAAGCCCGTCGGGTGCAAAAAGTTGGTAGTCGCTCATCACCATTCAGTCTACGAGCGCCCGACGACATCCGGTGCCACGCGGGGGTCGGCGTGAGCTCGGCGTGATCGGCGTTGCGCGTTCGGACGACATGACGCGCCCGGTGCACCAGCAGCAATAACTGTTCGCGACCGCGTCCCTTCGCGCGTCTGAAAGAATGAGCAGATGCAGCGCCTCGACCGACAAGATTCACCCGTGCTGGTATTCGCGACCGGGGGAACGATCGGCATGCACGAGACGCCACGAGGGCTCGCACCCGATCCCGCGTT
>Ga0180217_1001340_pt1 | contig 27822 bp, 40 predicted proteins | sample eDN3rd37CBELigOP_FD_128521 | JGI IMG/M metagenome (GOLD analysis project Ga0180217, IMG submission 128521) | Enriched Organic Plus compost microbial communities from Emeryville, California, USA - eDNA 3rd pass 37_C BE-Lig OP (version 2) (version 2) ... | reverse complement strand
GTCGCTTCCGAGGTGAGAATGTCTGGCTGCTGCGGGACCGTTGGGGCCTTGCGACCGTGAAGATCAACGGTGTTGCGGCCAATCCGATGCGCTGGTCGGACGGAAGCTATTCGGTCCAGGGAGTGGCTGCGCTCTTGGGCGTGACGCCGCAGGTGATCTTCGATTACCTGGCCCGTGGCTTCCTCGTGGGCCGGCAGCTGGTCAAGGGACAGCCTTGGCAAATCGATCCGACGGACGATCAAATCCGGTATCTGCGCGATCGCCTCCAACGCACCAGACGATCCAGAAAGGTGGCATCATGAGATCTTCGCGTCTCCAAACACCGATCCCCATTCGCCCACAGAGCGATTGGAGGTGATCAGGATCGAGCCACGTTCGTAGCGGCGCGACACCAGCTGGAAGAACAGATGCGCGGCGTTGGCCTCAAACGGCAGATAGCCGAGTTCATCGATGATCAGCAGCTTGGGTCGCGCCAGGATCGTCAGCTGCTTGTCGAGCACGCCATCGTCATGGGCTTTGGCCAGCATCGCCACCAGTGTCGCGGCCGTGACGAACTGCACGCTGTAGGTCTGCCGGATCGCCTGGCGCCCGAGAGCTACCGCCAGATGGGTCTTGCCGGTGCCCGGCGGCCCTAACAGCAAAACCGCGTCACCATGCGCAATCCAGCGGCAGGTGGCCAACTCCCGGATCTGCCGCGGATCCAGCGACGGCTGCGCGTCGAAGTCAAAGCCGTCGAGTTCCCGCACAAACGGGAACTGGGCGATCTTGCTCGCCATGGCAATCCGCCGCTCGTCGCGCCGTGCGATCTCGCGCCGGACCAGGAATGCCAAGGCCTCACGCAAGGTCATGTCGGAACGGGCTGCTTCGTCCAGCAGCGTGTCGAGTTGGTCGCGGATCGCCGTCAGCTTGAGCCGATCAAGCATCGCCACCAGGGCCTCGTGATCGACACCCGTCATCACCAGCCTCCTCCCACCACCGCCTCATATTCGGCCAGCGGCCGCAACAGGGCAGGAGGCGGATCGAGGGCCGCCAGCGCCGATCGCACCGGCCCAGCAGCGCCAACCACGCCGGCAAGATGCGCACGTTCGACAATCCGCTGCCGGCGGCCCCGGCACAGGGCATGGTCAGCCACCACCTCACCGGCATGGCGCACGATCACGCGTCCACCCAGCACCACGACTTGGACGCTCTCCCCGATCAGCCGCCAGGGCACCGAGTAGCTGTTCGTGTCCAGGTCAATCGCGCAGTCCGCCTGAACCTTGCGCACCAGATCCCGCAACTGTCCGAACGGGGCTCGCCCGCCGAGGGGGCGAAGCGCCCCGGCCTCGTCCGCAAAGCGCTCCGCCGGAGCTACGCCGGTGGTGCCATGCACCCGCTGATCGGCAACCTCGCGCGTCCATCGGTCCAGATGCGCCTCGAGGGCCGCCCAGCTCTCGAAGCGGCGGCCGGCAATGGCGTTCTTCTTGACGTAGCCGACCCCGCGTTCGTCCTTGCCCTTCGTGCGTGCCCGGTAGGGCGCACAGGCGCGCGGGGTAAAACCCCAATAGCGCGCAAAGGCATGAAGCCGCCCGTTGAACCGCACCTCCCGCGTTGCGGCATCGTGATGCTCAACCAGCGCTTTGGGATTGTCGAACAGTACTTCCGCCGGAACTCCGCCAAAGCGTAGAAAGGCGCCTTCCATGCCCTCGAACCAGTCCACCTGGCGCTCGCGCAGCGAGGGTCGGATGTGTAGACGGCGCGAGTAACCCAGGGTGGCCACAAACAGATGCACCCGCACCCGCTCGCCACCGATCCACACCCGCGTGTCGCCAAAGTCGATCTGCATCTGCTGGCCCGGCGCCGTCTCAAACCGCACGGTTGCGCGCATCTGCGCCTTCAGCTCGCGGCGCCAGCGTTGCACCCGCAGTTCCACCGAGCGCAGCCCGATGACGATCCCATGCTCGCTCGCCAGCTCCTGGCGCACGACGTCGGCATTGCCGGCATGCCGGAAGAAGCGCTCCCGCAGCCAATCATCCAGGCCGTCGAACGCCGTCCGGCGCACGGGCTTGCGGAACGCCACAGCCCCGCCCTCGCGCAGATACCGCCGCACCGTGTTACGGGCGCAGCCGAACTCCTTGGCCAGCCGCTTGGCCCCCCAGCCAAGCCCATGCAGCCGCAGCATCGCGGCCACCTCCTCAGCCTGAAGCATTTCCTCTCCCCGCATCGTCCGCGACAATGCAGGATTCCCTGAAACACCAGTCGACATCTATTCCTCCTCTGCCAAGGAGGGGTCAGTTCTTCGCTTCGTCAGGGGGGCAGTTTCTCAGTTCGGCCGACATTGAGATGTGCCCGGGCAGCGGCCTCAAAGCTGCTGCCCTCGCTGCGATCTCTAACGGCTTCCCGGAAAACTCTGTTGTGAACCATGATGCCCCTGTCGCGCAGCCTTCTGAGGGCTGTCGCATGTCAGCCTGTCCGAAGGCTTGCCTCAGCACAAGGCAAACAGGTTTGCCAGAATGACGCAGGAGCTGAACCTGGATTGTGCGGGCTCGAGACCGGCTTGGCCTAGCCGCAGACCCGAGCTGACCGGCGCACATACTCCCCAGCATAGGCGTCATAGTAGCTGCGATAAACCGTCCGGCAGGTGGTGCGGCGCTCGCTGTAACGGCTAGAGTAGCCGCGATCGTAGTCACGGCTCTCACGCCACTCGTCGCGGTCCTGGCGGCCGCGCATCCACGGCGGCCCTCCCGCATGACCCGGCTTATGGTGAACTTCGATCAGGGGAGTGCCGGGTTCCAATAGAAGGCTGCTGCCAAACGAGGCTGCCGAGGCCGCGCCGGTATACAAACACAGGGCGCTGGCGAACAAGACACCGGCTGCACGCATACTCGATCTCCTTGATAGGCCACTCTCGTTGATAGGCCTAATCGGCCTGTATCCCTGTTCGTTCCTTTTGCCTATCTGCCCGATGCCGATCGCCTCGTCATCACCAGTTTGTCGAGCCTGGGAGGTTCCACGTTGAGACGGTTGGCCCACTCCTCCAAGGCCGAGGCGTAGAGCTGACCGAGGAAGCGGGTCCGGCGTTGCATGCCGTTTCTCAATCTGACGAGTTCGCTCAAAGCCTGCCTCAACAGCTTGCGATCGATCATGCTGGCACTCCTTTAGGATCTCTTCCCGGCAAATCTTGTGCCCGACAGCCTGTCGCCAAGGGGCTCGACGGAATGAGACACCCAGAGCCGACGCGAAATCCGGTTTTGACGTCGGTCCAACTCCGGGGCCAGCGGTTGAAGGAGCCGGCATGCGCTCGGCCAAGGCATGACGATCCGGGGCGGCTCTGACAGCCTGGCCATCCGAAAACTGAGGATCTCTATTCAGGTGTTCGGTTCGCTGCCCGAGGACAGGATATGGTTGGGTTTATCGTACCTATTCAAGTTGCTGCACCCGAGCCGAAGCAGGGTGCGACCGCAATCAGATCCTCGCAGGATTGGATACCATGAGTAGGCGCGACCAAGCCGAGAGAGCGCGGGAAAATGAGGTGGGCTCTAGGTCGCCTGGAAGGCGCGGCGGGCGCGTTCCCGGATTTCGTCCAACTCGTCCTGAAGAGAATTGATCTGTCCTTCCAACTCCTCGAGGGACACACAGTCCGGAGTGATGAGCAGGCGGCCATCCTCGGCCCTGGTATAACGCAGGAGAGCAACCCTAATAGAAGCTGGATTATCGGGTGTTCCCGGTGTGATGTCCAGTTCAAAGGCTCCAAAGACGTGCATGGACCTGTCTCCTTCCACGACTGAGAATGCCCGGATTGAGGAGGATTGGGGGCGATGCCGGTGTCACTTCGTGTGCCTAACCACGTGGGTTATGAACAGGAGTCGATCCGCCAGCCCGGAAGAGGAGGGTGGCTGAACTGTAACCCGGCCGGAACACAGTCTGGGCGCCTCGTATCCATGCCTGAGATGGGCCGGGAATTGATGGACCCGGTTGTCTCCGGTTCGGCAACGGTGTCGAACTTCTGGGACCAGAGATGATGCTGCCAGGATGTATCAGAGATCGTGTTCTCGGATCCTGCGCTCTCGGCTGCCGCAACGGAGCACGTAAGGCCCGCCAACACCATCGCGACTGCGGGAATTCTGGCGCTTATCATGATAGCCTCCACAGTTGAACCAGAGAATTAATCCTCTGCCGCTCAACAGCGTTCCCACCTGAGAGGAGACATTGAACACCCCTGGGCATTGTTCATGTGGGGCAGGAGTGTTGTGCATGCCTGCTCCAGGAAGAGGGCCCATTCAATCCCACGGCTAGGTGGGGTTTCTGCTTTCATGGGGGCGCAGGAACAATGCCCCGCACGACTAAACGCGTCACGGTCGCCATGAGTATGTAGCCCTTGACGACGGATGTTCTTTGACAAACAAGATTTGTGAGCGAGGGCTCTGGTCAATGCAGAGCTGCTTCATGATGCAGAGAGTAGAGGGCGCAGCTCTCCGGGCAGGTGATCTCAGGTGGCCATCCGCATCCGTGATGGGGATGTCTGTCCCGCCCTCCAGAGCAAGCACGGGCTTGTTCCGATGTGGCGGCTGCGGTTTCGCAGGCAACCACCACGGTTCCCTGCTCCCCGAAACCTATGCTCATCTTGATCGAGCAGGGTCGGCCGAGCACATGGAGCCAGTACGGCAGAAGACTTCCACCGTTCGGCCTCGTCGCTACTCCTGCCTTGGTTTGGCTCGAAGGCCGGCAAGCGTCTCGAGAAGCGTTTCATTCGTCGCAGGCTTCTCGACCCAAACCGCACTCCTGAACTCGCGTAAGGCATCTTCGTCCTGTCTGCTGCCGGAATAGATGATGAAGGGTACGCCGCGTTGGGTGAGATCCTCTGCAATCTCTCTGCTGGAACCGTCATTCAGCATGGTGCAGATCACGGCCAGATCAGGAGTGTGTTTCTCAAGCCATTCCACCGCATCGGCGCGAGCAACGAATGGTCCTGCAACCCCATAGCCTGAGCCCTCCAGAGCATCGTGCAGGAAAGAGGCAATCATCACCTCGTTTTCAACGATAAGAACGAGAGGACGGCTCTGACGCAGTTTTGTCATTGCGGGTGATCCTTCACAGATCGACTTCGGTGCCGAGGCTCCGTCGGGACAGTTCGCCATATCGGGGAGAACGCTGAGGGATGCGAGCGGAGCGATGTCGCGGCTGACGCGCGATGACCGTTTCCTTGATGCCGCTCATAACGCTAAGTCCTCTGATCCTGTTCATTCCTCCCGCTCGGAATAGCTTCTAGTCATCCAGTTTCAGAGGCCTGAGCTGTCCTCTGACCCGTCTCAGGTGCCCCTCGACGGCTCGCCTGCGATCCATCACGCGGTTCATCTCGCCTAGGAGGCCTTGCTCGTCCTGAACAGCTTTCGTGGCGTCGGAGGTCCGACTGAACCGCTGCTGCTGGAGTGCGCTTGCGATCTTCCGGCTGAGCCTTTCGCATTCGTCGGCAAGTCGATGGAGTTCCGCAATGAGTTCCTGCTCAGTCATCTGGTCCAAGCCAGGCATTGTCGTTGAACCTCGCGTGGGCTTCAGGCCCTGCTCCCGACAGGCATCCCTAACATCGCCCTTTTGCCGGAGTCATAGGTCAGCACATCCCAAGGTAGCGGGTGGTCCTTTGGGCCGTTGCCGAGGCCGTTTCTGACAACAGGTCAAGGCTTCGCGCCCCGTGCCGCCCTTGAGCGCCGTCCCTCCTGCTCAAGGAATATTGTGGTCTCCAGAGCCTCCTCGATCGAATGGCCCTGGAACGGCATGGCAACCCCTACTCTTGCAGCCTTCAGCTGAAAGAATTCAGCCGCATCCCGCACATCGGTGTCCGGACAAAAAGCTTTCAGGCTTTGCAGGGTCAGCACCAGACGCCGGCGAAATGGCCACGGCAAAGCTGCAAGCGCATCTTCCACATTCAGGCGCGCCGCCCCTTCTGCTCCAGCCTGGTCGGCAAGGTCATCGATCCGGCTCTGGACGGGCTCAGGCTTGCCGCGGAGGGACCATCACTCATTGAGACAATACCCAGATACGCCGCGTACTGCCCCGGCAACGATCATAGAACGCGATCGGTTCCGAGAACTCACCTATGTGAGAGCCGCAGCCCGCGTAAAACCGCAGCAGGAGCTTAGCGCGAAAGGCAAAACTGATCGGTCCAATCCAGAAAAGCCAAGCTGGTTTTAGAAAAGCTTGGCTGGTTTTCCCGTGACAACCTGTTTTTAACCAGCCGTTAACCATGCTTTTACATCCTCGTCTCCGATGAAACTCGGAGGCGCCATGACTGCTAACAGCCGGAACTTTGAAAAAGGACAACTTGGCGAAGCCGCGCAGGTCCGGATCGGACGCAGGCTGCGACAGGTCTACCGTCCCTTGCTCGGTGAGCCGATTCCGGACGACTGCGTTGAGTTGATCCTTGCCCTGCGCCGGAAGGAACGGGAGCACGGCCGGTCGCCATAGACGCCCTTTGGAGGCCCAGCCAGAAGTCTGGTTCTCTCGAGAGCCGCCAATCTGGTGTCGGGCCCCTATACATGGAACAGCCCCGCTGAAACCAGCCCGGCCGAGCACCGTTAGCTCCGCTGAGTCTTGTCCCACTCTGTTAGGAGTAAGATCATGCGTAAACTGGCAGTACTCTCGGCAGTGGCCCTGATCGGACTGGGGTCCATGGCGGCCACCACGGATGCGGAAGCGCGCTCGCGCCGCAACACCGGGGCCGTGGTCGCGGCAGGCGTGGCCGGACTCGCCGTCGGCGGCCTGATCGGGGCGGCCGCCTCCAACGCCTATGCGGCTCCAGCCTATGGCCACAGCTACCCCGCCTATGGCTATCCAAGCTACGGCTATGCGCCCGTGGCCACGACGCACGTGGTGCGCAGCTATGACTACGGCTATGCCCCGGCTCCGGTCTATCGGACCAGGCGGGTGGTCCGCTACACCGCTCCGGTCACGTACGATTATGGCTACGCGCCGGTGCGGTATGGCTATTCCTGGGGCGGTCCCGCTTACGGCTACTATGGCTGGTAGACGCCTTTGAACCGATGAGCGCCATCGTGCCGTCGCTGCAATGGCAGTGTCTGTAACTCAATGGATATAGCCGGGCTTGCACCGCAGCCCGCGGACGCTATGTCGGCTTGAGCGCGTGGCGCTGGTTGCCCCCACCAGATCGCTTGCGTGAGAGAAAGGTCCCGGCAAACCGGGGCCTTTCTTTTTTGAGGGGCGCTCCGAAGCTGCGTCACAAATCAGTAAGAGTCCCTACCGGGCTCGCAACAAACAAGCGCTCGAAGTCGGATGGGGCATGCTGCAGCCCATCCGCGTCCGTGATGAGAACGTCTCTCATGCCTTCCACGATAAGGGCGCGGGCCTTCTCTGCCGCGGCCGCCGCGGTCTCGCAGGTGACCGCCACAGCTCCCTGCTCTCCAGTTCCGGTTACGACGAAGAACATGTCGCCTCCTTTTGTTGCTACGCAACCGAGTTCTCTTAGGCGCACGACAGGCCGCGCGCACATCGTTGAGGGCAGCCTCAGTTCGGAGGTTAGCCGGGGCTCCCCCGAACACGTCGCCTCCGTCAACGCCTCGCCTTGCGATCCGCTCGACGTTGAAATGCCCGATCTAGACAGGCTTGCGCTCAGATGTCTCGACGCCTTGGCACCCCACCGCAATGCCTGGAAGTCATTGGAGCCCTTATGTCATGCCAGGGCCGCCCGAACGGACCATGCCGGAAGACGCCAAGTATTCCAGATTGCCGCTGCGGCTAACTCAGAAAACGTTTATCGCTGTCGCGCCAAAGATGAACAACTGTTCATGTATACTCGATGCAACTAGACGTCACAGATAGCCTGTCGTGCCAAAAGAGTAACGTTTTCAGCTCCTACAAACCCCTTAACGACTATCATAATAGCTAGCTGAACCTCCTCACAAGGAACACAACCCTTGGCAGGGCCGTTTGTTCGCTGGCGCGGGCTCTCCCTTGAGCCGGCTATGAATGGAGGTTACACAGATGCGTATTGCGTTGTTGACGACCGTCACCGCGGCAGCTCTCTCCTTGAGCCTTGCGGCCGTGGCTCAGACGAGCAGTGGCTCTTCCGGCGGCGCCTCAGGTGGCTCATCAGGCGGAACAACGGTGGCGCCGAGCACATCCGGCGGGGCGTCGGGTGGAACAAGTGGCGGCACCTCCGGCGGCGCGGCGGGCCCGTCGAGCGGAACGAGCGGCGGGACGACGTCCGGCACAGCTGGCGGCACGACCTCGGGCGGAGCAGCCTCCAGCACGAGCGGTGGCGCGGCAGCTGGTGCAAGCGGCTCGACCACCGTCAACATCACGGGCGAGCAGCGCACCCGGGTCGTCGAGTCCCTGCGCAGCGTGAACATCACCCCCGTGCGGGAGAACATCACCATCACGGTGGGACAAACCGTGCCGACCACGGTGACGAACCTGGTCGACTGCCCGACCACTCTGGAGAGCCTGATCACGGGCGTGCGTGACTGTAAGGTCATCCTGGTCGGCGACCGCTACTACATCGTCGAAGGCGGCAGCCGCCGCGTCGTCACGGTGATCGAGCGGTAAGCCTGTAAAGGGCTCGGTCCCTCCGGCTCCGTTGACCCCGCGTGGCTTTGCGACGCGGGGTTTTCGTCGATAAGGCCGTTTCCAGTGCCGGTACTTGGAGGCTATGCGGAAGCAGACGAATCAAAAGGAATACTAATGGTGGGGCGTCTTCACGGCATCGATTGCCATTCGGATCGCAGCCCATGACGGTTGCGGGAACGCACGACCTCATTCTGGTCATCCTGTCCATCGTCCTGGCGGCTTTCGCCTCGTACACCGCCCTGGATCTCGCCAGCCGTGCCCGCGCCGGCAAAGGGTGGGCTTACCAAGCATGGCTCGCGGCAGCCGCCTTCGCCATGGGCGGCGGCATCTGGTCGATGCATTTCGTGGCCATGCTCGCCTACAGCATGCCCGGGATGCCGGTGCACTACCATGTGGGACTAACGCTGCTGTCGCTCGTGCTCCCGATCCTGGCTACTGGCGCCGGGTTCTTCGTTGTCAGCCGCAAGCCTGTCGGCCCAGTGGTGCTCGTGGCCAGCGGCCTGCTCGTCGGGCTCGGGATCGTCGCCATGCACTACACCGGCATGGCGGCGATGCACATGGACGCGGACCTCAGCTACGACAATCTCTGGGTCGCCGTGTCTGTGCTGATCGCCATCGGGGCTGCCACCATCGCGCTCTGGCTGGCCTTCCGGAATGACCTGACCGGGATTTTGAACCAGGCGCATTGAGAGCCTACTGCATGATTGCGGATGTGGGTAGCTGCTGTGTGATCGCCTCCACGGTGACGGGCGCAGGCGGCCGGTAGCCCAAAGATGAATGAGGCCGCACGCGATTGTAGTGATTTCTCCAAGCCCCGATCACGACCTGAGCCTCTTTCAGGCTGTAGAAGATCTCCAGCTTCAGGCACTCGTCCCTGAGTTTCCCGTTGAAGCTCTCGCAGTACCCGTTCTCCCACGGGCTGCCCGGCTCGATGTACAGGGTCTTCGTGCCGAGCCGCGCAAGCCACTCCCGCAAAGCCCGGGCGACCATCTCGGGGCCGTTGTCGCAACGAACATGCTCCGGCACGCCCTTGGCCAGCATGGCGTCAGCCAACGTCTCGATCACTCCGAAGCTGTTGATCCGCCGCGCCACCTTCAGGGCCAGGCACTCCCGCGTGAACTCGTCAATCAGGGTCATGATCCGCAGGCTCCTCCCGTCATGGGTGTGGCTCTCGACAAAGTCGAAGCTCCAGACGTGATTGGCTCGTTCGGGTCGTAGTCGGATGCACGAGCCGTCATTGAGCCTGAGCCGAGCACGAGGCTTGTGCTTCTTGGGAACCTTGAGCCCCTCGCGGCGCCAGATCCGCTGCACCCGATCCCGCCCCACCTTCCAGCCGATCCGTTGCAGCAGGGCGGCGATCCGCCGGTAGCCGTACCGCCCATACTGCGAAGCGAGTGCGATGACGGCCTGGGTGAGCGCATCCTCGTCAGCCCGGAGGATGGGCACATAGCGCTGTGTCCCTCGCGGCTGGCTGACAAGGCGGCAGGCGTGGCGCTCCGAGAGGCCGTACTTCTCCCGAATGCGGCTCACCGCCTGCCGGCGTCGCTCGGGGCTTACAAGTTTCCCTGCGAGATGTCCTTGAGGATCTGCTTCTCCAGGGAGAGGTCGGCCACAAGCCGACGCAAACGGGCGTTCTCCCGCTCCAGATCCTTCATGCGCCGAGCCTGCTCGATCTGCAGGCCGCCATACTCCTTACGCCAGCGGAAGTAGCTCTGCTCCGAGATGGCAGCGTCCTTGCAGGCGAGCGCGATGCTCTTGCCTTGAGCCAGTTGCACCTCGATCTGGCGCAGCTTCGCGATGATCTGCTCCGAACTAAACCTCTTCTTCGGCATGGGTGGCTCCTTGTTCCAGGTCAATTCTCTCAATCAACCTGGTCCAATTCCACCCAGTCAGGTCACCCCAACGCAGCCGACGAATGGGAGCAGGTCATGGCAGATACCCGCATCACGCGCGAGGCCGAGCTTGATCCCGCAGCCATTGCGGCCGACCTGGAGCGCCACCACGTTGCCGACGTCGTCGAGACCCTAAATCGGACGCCGCTGGCGGTCGCATCCCGCATTCTGGCTCACCTGCCCCTCGAACAGGCGGCCGAGATCCTTGACGAGCCGCAGCTGCGCGCTTCGGCCGAGCTCGTCAAATCCCTGCCGGCCCAGAAGGCCGTGGCGCTGCTTCAGGCCATGTCGGCCGACCGTGCCGCCGCGATCCTGCGTGTCCTGGAGTCGCCGGCCCGCCTGCAGTGGCTGAACCAGCTTGACCCGGCGACCAAGGCTCTGCTCGAGCAACTCCTCGCCTATCCGCCGGATACGGCAGGCAGTCTCATGACCAGCGCGTTCGTGAGCGTCCCCCCAACCTTCACCGTGGAAGACACGCTCCAGCATATCCGTGAGGTGGAGCGCACCCGCGAGACCGTCTATGCCATCTACATTTTGGATCCGGATACCCAGAAGCTTCTGCGGGTCGCGAGCCTGCGCGGGCTGATCGCCGGCGAGCCCCAGGCCCCGATCCTCTCCGTCGCCCCCGGTCGCAACCCCATCGTGGCCGACCCGATGATGGACCGGGAAGACGTGGCCCGCCTGATTGCCAAGTACAACCTGATCGCGATCCCCATTGTGGACGAGGCCGGCCAAATGCTCGGCATCGTGACCGTCGACGACATCATTGACGCCATGATTGAAGAGGGCACCGAGGACGTGCAGAAACTCGGCGGCATGCAGGCCATGCCCCAGCCCTACCTGGATATCGGGTTTGCCGAGATGATCCGAAAACGCGGGGGCTGGCTCGTTGCCCTTTTCCTCGGCGAGATGCTGACCGCTAGCGCCATGCAGTACTATGAGGCCGACCTCGCCAGGGCGGTCGTTCTCACGTTGTTCATCCCCCTGATCATGAGCTCCGGAGGCAATTCCGGGTCACAGGCCACCTCGCTGATCATTCGCGCCCTGGCGGTCAAGACGTTGAGGCTGGCCGATTGGTGGCGCGTCGCCCTGCGCGAGCTGCCGACGGGCCTCGTTCTCGGGGCGTTTCTCGGCATCATCGGCATGGGTCGGATCGCCTTGTGGCAGGTTGCGGGCTTCTACGACTACGGCGAGCATTGGCCGCTCGTGGCGCTCACCGTTGGCGCAGCCCTGATCGGAATCGTGACGTTTGGCTCCCTTGTCGGCTCGCTGCTCCCCTTCCTGATGCAGGCCATCAGGCGCGATCCCGCGACCTCCTCCGCTCCGTTTGTCGCGACCCTCGTCGACGTGATGGGCATCGTGATTTACTTCAGCATCGCGATTTTTATCCTGCGGGGCACGCTCCTCTAACGTAACTCCAACAAGGTGCCTCGTCTGATACAGATGTGGCCTCAACCCTACTAGAGTTAGGCAGCAAGCAGACCGCCCTCATCCGATCTGGTCGATGACGATCTTTCGAATTTCCGCAGGGGTCAGCGGGTTTGGTTGGGGTGCCCACGCCGGCACTGCGACCATCTTCGCCTGCGTCGGCTCGAACGCCTTTGATCTCTTCGTTGAGAGGATTTTTCTTTCAGCCTTCATTTTATTCTCCATTCCAGCTTTCAGCGTGCTTCTATTGCGGATCTCAGGCATTGAGGCCGGCCATGCGCTCGGGCTGGAAGTGCACCCGCCGCACGGTCAGCCCACGCCATCCGCCCATTGGACCCTGCCACTTGATCGACTGCCCCTCCCGCAGGCCGATGAGCGCCGCACCGATGTAGGTCAGGATCGAAATCCGGTCCGCATCCAGATCCTCCTCATCCGGATACACCAGAGTCATGCGGCGGATCTGGCCAGTCACGTCGTCCTGGTATTCGACTTCCGAATGCATGGTGACGACGTCCGGTCGAATCGCCTCGGGAGCCACGATTTCCGCGCGCCCGAGTTCGTCCGTCAGCATCCCGGCGGCCTTGTAGCGTTGGCTTTGAACGCCTGCGTTCGCGATCCATGACAGCCGGTCGTAATCGATCGCAGAGATGGCGATGGGAGGTCGGTTTACCTGTTCCATTGTCTCCTCCAAGAGGTCACTGCGTCCAGCCGCAAGAACGCGGCGATTGTGTTGGTTCTTCGTGTCAGGACCGCCGGCAGATGATGACCGAGACCGGGTCGCTGGCCGGAAAGGTCTCCATCAGGGCATCGTCAAGCCGGCGCTCCAGGTCGTCCCGCGAGTTGTCGTGCTCGTTGCCTGATTGGTCGGATGTCGTTCGGCTAGGCTCCTCGTCATCCGGCAGAAGCCTGAACTGAACATCCTCCACCACAACCTCGTGCACGGGCCCGTTCGGGCCCGTCCGGAACGGCATGCGGTCGCCCACGCGCAGACCGAGGAGGGCTGTGCCCAAGGGCGTCAAAACAGACAGTTCGGCGCCCGGCCAGAGCAGGTCCTCTGGATAGACCAGAACGTGTGACATCGGCGTCCCGCGGCCGTTGATCCGGTACGTGATCTTCGCGTTGGTCGAGACCACGTCGTCAGGCAAAGCGTCGGGATGGCAGAGCGAAGCCCGCCGCAACTCCGACATCAGGAAGTCGTGGTGCGGTCCGCGGTGGCGGCGCTTCAGGGCGGTCGCCGAGATGAGGCGGTTATAGTCGTCCGTTGCGATGGTGATCTGCGGCAACTGCATGTGCTCGTGCATAAGTTCCTCCTATGCAACGCTGATCAGGGCCTGAGAGCGGGCCGAATGGGAGCAAACGGCGGCGCTCGCCCGTGATCAGGCGGGTTGAATGTGAATGTTGGTAACGTCTGTCATGACCCGAACGACGGCGGCGCAAGGCGCCCGGCCGAGCTCGGGATCAGTGGCCTGCGAAGAGGCAGCCTCCGTAGAGGAGAGAAATATGACGCGACGTAATCATGACAGTTTCAATATAAATATAAAAAACTATCAGTCAATACCTTCTATACGCGGTCATCTATATTAATAGAAGTTTGTGCCATATCTCGGGCACCGAACATAAAAATATTCCTGAGAACGTGCTATCACAGCAACCGGTAACTATCGCTCAACTGTCGTTCGGTTCGATGTTTTCTTGTCTATCGCACCCTTTAATGTCGTTAATGCGCCTGATCTTTCTAGCGCGTCCTTGATTTCTTGACGATCATTTGGCCCGTTTTCGACCAGCTGACGCTATGGTCAGGTTCCCTGCCAAGTCGCGACTGTGGCGGTTCCGTTCTTGCTCTCCCTTCTCGTCCCTGCCCCGCTCATCACCGGGTGGGCGGGACGGTGAGGATACCGACGTCGAGCGATCGCAACACTTCTTCGGCCACGCTCCCTAGGAACATTTTGGCGATACCGGATCGCCCATGCGTCCCAATCACAAGGAGATCGGAGCCCAACTGCTTCACTGTGCTGGAAATCACCTCGAACGGAGCGCCTTCCTCGATGTGTTTCGACTGCCCGTAATCGCCAAGGCCATTCGCGTCCAGAAACGTGATCAGCTCCTTGGTCACCCGGAGGCGCTCACCCGCAACGTATTCATCAATGTTGTTCTTGCTGACCCCGGCATAGGACAGCTTTCCCTTCGCCAGCGGGAAGAACGCATGGACCAGCCGAGCCTGAGGGTCCCGAGCAGTCCCAAGGTCATGCTGGTTTTGACGACATTTGCGGACGGCTCCGACAGGTCGACGGCCGCCAGGGCCGTCCGGTAGGGCCTCTCCACCTCGTCGTTGACCATCAGAGCCGGGTGAGGTCCGTTTCGGATCACGCGCTCGATCGTCGTCCCGATGAGGACATCCTGCAGAAGCTGTTTGCGGTGCGCCCCCTGACGATCAGGTCTGCCTGAACCGCCGTCGCCGTTCGCAGGATCCCGTCGAAAGGATCGCCGACAATCACCATCAGACGGCATCGGAGGCTCTGAAGCTCGGCCATTGCAGCGATCTGCTCGGCGAGAATGCGTTCGGCCTAGCGCGTCTCGATCGCGACCAGATCCGGCGGCCGGTCGTCGTCGACGACATGGACGAGGGAGAGCTCGCCGCCGCAAGCCCTTGCCAGCAAGCCGGCTTGCCGCAACGCTCGGTATGATCGGGTCGAGAAATCGGTCGCTGCGAGAATTTGCATCCGCTCATCTCCTGATCTGGAAGCGCCCGGGGGAGCCTGTGGCCGGAAGAGCCGACCTCTCAAGGGAAATATTGCTCGCGGCGGCCCGCAGGCACATCGGCACGATGTCCCGGTTACAAAAGGCCGAACGCCGGTAGAGCCTCAGTGCCGGAGTTTGACTTCCCTGCCAGTGGGCATATCCTCGTCACATCATGTTGAGCTTGCCGACCTTCAGACGCGGCTTGCATCGCGCAGGTAACCTGATCGCGGGCACTTAGCCCCGGGCTCATTCGGCCGCAGCCGCAGCCGAGCTCGGGGCCCCTCCAAGCCACCGGAGTTTCTCCGGACGTCCCGGCCGTCGCAACGGCTGGTGCCTGCGGCAACCACCCCATATCAATCCCGTGCGTCTCCAGGCCCGTAAAGGATGCCGCCATGGATATCGAACTCGCCCGTACCTTCCTGGCCATTGTTGAGGCTGGAAGCTTCGTCCGCGCCGCGGAGCGGCTGAACGTGACGCAAACCACCGTCAGCGCCCGCGTCCGTTCGCTTGAGGACCAGCTTCGGCGCCCGGTCTTCCTCCGCAACAAGGCAGGGGTCGCCCTAACCGCAGCCGGGGAGCAGTTTCTGCGGTTCGCGCCAACCCTGGTGCAGGTATGGGAGCGGGCCCGGCATCAGGTCGCGGTTCCGGCCGGGCGCCGGGCCGTCCTTGCCGCGGGCGGTGAGTTGGCCCTCTGGAACCCGCTCCTCCTGAACTGGATGGTGTGGATGAGGCGGAGCGCCCCCGACATTGCTCTCCAGACCCAGGTCGGCCTGTCGGATGGCCTGTTGCGCCAGGTCGCCGATGGGGTACTCGACTTGGCGGTGGTGTATTCGCCCCGCCAATGGCCGGGGTTGAAAGCCGAAATGCTCATGGAGGAGAAGCTCGTTCTGGTCACGACCGATCCATCGGCAGCCGGCGTGTCAGATCCGGATTACGTCTATGTGGATTGGGGCCCTGACTTCGCGGCCCATCATGGCCTGAATTACCCGCAGTTCTCCAACCCTGGCATGTCCATCGGCCTGGGGCCCCTTGGGCTGGACTACATTGTGCAGGTCGGCGGAACCGGCTATTTCCGGAAACGCGTGGCCCAGCCCTATCTCGCCAGCGAGCGCCTGCATCTGGTGCCGCATGCGCCGGAATTCACCCTCTGCGCCTACGCGGTCCACTCGGAGAACGCGGAGAACGCGGATCTGGAGACCGCGTTGGAGGGGCTGCGTGCGGTCGCCCGCGCCGACGAGGTGCTGGGCCCATCCACACAGGTACAGGCGGAATTAAAAGCGGCAAGCTCGAGCTCCGTTCATGAAGTCCCTGTCACCGCGGGATGAACGTGGAGCCGCGGCATCTCATTGGGCTGCATCGGTGGCTCCATGTCTGCTCAATGATGGGTGTCGATGATCCGTGGCAGCGTGCTGAACTGATGGAACGGCGGCGGGGAGGACAGCGTCCATTCCAGCGTCGTCGCACCCTCGCCCCAGGGGTTATCCGCCGCCCGTTCCTTGCGCCGGAAGGCGTCGATCACGCCGTACAGGAACACGAACAGGCCTATGAAGAAGATGTAGGCACCGATCGACGACACGAGGTTCCAGCCGGCGAAGGCATCCGGATAGTCGGCGTAGCGGCGCGGCATGCCCGACAGGCCGAGGAAATGCTGCGGGAAGAACAGCACATTGGCACCGATGAAGGCGATCCAGAAGTGCAGCTTGCCGATCCGCTCCGAATACACATAGCCGGTGATCTTCGGGAACCAGTAGTAGATGCCGGCAAAGATGCCGAACACGGCACCCAATGACAGCACGTAGTGGAAGTGGGCCACCACGTAGTAGGTGTCGTGCATGTAGCGGTCGACGGGGGCGTTCGCCAGCACCACGCCGGTGACGCCGCCGACCGTGAACACGAAGATGAAGCCGATGGCCCAATACATGGCGGCCGTGAAGCGGATCGAGCCGCCCCACATGGTGGCGATCCAGGAGAACACCTTCACGCCTGTCGGCACCGCGATCACCATCGTGGCGAACACGAAATAGGCCTGGGTCTGCAGCGAGAGGCCGACCGTGTACATGTGGTGCGCCCAGACTACACTCCCAACGACCCCGATGGCCGCCATGGCGTAGGCCATGCCGAGATAACCGAAGATCGGCTTCTTCGAGAACGTCGAGACGATGTGGCTGATGATGCCGAAGGCCGGCAGGACCATGATGTATACTTCGGGGTGGCCGAAGAACCAGAACAGGTGCTGGTACAGGACCGGATCGCCACCGCCCGACGGCTCGAAGAAGGTCGTGCCGAAGTTGCGGTCGGTGAGCAGCATGGTGATCGCGCCCGCGAGCACGGGAAGGGTGATCAGGAGCAGGAAGGCGGTGACCAGCATGGACCAGGCGAACAGCGGCATCTTGTGCAGCGTCATACCCGGAGCGCGCATGTTGAGGATCGTGGTGATGAAGTTGATCGCGCCCAGGATCGAGGAGGCGCCGGCCAAGTGCAGGGCCAGGATGCCGAAATCAAAGGCCGGGCCGGGATGGCCGATGGTCGAGAGCGGCGGATAGGCGGTCCAGCCGCCGCCGAAGCCGAGCGAGCCCGGAGCGCCCTCGGAGAACAGCGACAGGATCATCAGGGCGAACGCCGCGACGATGAGCCAGAACGAGATGTTGTTGAGGCGCGGGAAGGCCATGTCGGGGGCCCCGATCATCAGGGGCACGAACCAGTTGCCGAAGCCGCCGATCAGGGTCGGCATGATGACGAAGAACACCATGATCAAGCCGTGACCGGTCACGAAGACGTTATAGGCCTGCGGATTGGAGAAGAACTGCAGACCCGGCTCCTGAAGCTCCAGGCGCATGCCGATCGACAGCAAGCCGCCGATAATGCCGGCCGTGAAGCCGAAGATCAGGTAAAGGGAGCCGATGTCCTTGTGGTTCGTCGAATAGAACCACCGGCGCCAGAAGGTCGGGTGCACGTCATGAACCGCGGCATCCAGCTCTCGCCCGTGAACTCGTTCAGGCATATCATCGCTCTCCAGCCCCCCGACAAGGGTTGGCCAGCGGTGGAACCCTGGCAAACGAATTTTATTGCTGGATATCAGCAAGCATTCTGCACCCTGCTCCGCCAGGCGCCCGAGCGCCGTCGCCGACAGGGTGCCGGCTCAAACTCCAATTCTCTTGCTTGAACAGACCAAACAATTTCGTTTGCCGGGCTCTCAAGCCAGGAGGAGGATTGTTGTGCTCCCGGCCGGACCGCCTCCTCCGGGAAAGTGGCGGATCCGGGCAGCCCGCGGCACGATGGAGGTGATGATGCAGCATGCCAAGCCCGCTCAAAACATAGCCATCTCTGACAACCACATGAGTGAACGATGGCTGGCCATCAGCCTTCTCGCCAGCTCGCTGGCCCTGGTCGCCTGGTGCGTCGTCACGCTCTAGGCGGAACGAACCCACAGGGAGGGTCAAGACATGTGCCACTACAATCTGTTCCGCCACGCCGACCGCGCAGAACTCATCTGCGCAGTCCCGGAAGTGCGGCCGGTGCCCGCCTTCATCACGGGGCCACCTTGGAGCTTCGTCGGACGCGTGAGGGACTATCCCGGTTCGTCGGGTTTCGATTACCAGTCCGCGGAAGTGAGCGTCCACTACAACGGCTTCTACCTGTTCCAGCTGATCAACGCGTCCGATCTCAAGGCGTGGGTCGATCGGGACCGCAGGCGGCCATCCGATGGCGAGAGGCCGATCTGCGGCCAGGAAGAGCCAAGGGAGATCCTGCCGCTCGAGATGGCTGCCGGCTGACGCGACGCAGATTGATGACCCAGTGCGGGAGCCCTGTGCTGCCACGGCTCGTCTCCCGCCGTTTTTTGGGCAAGACGGCGTGGCCTGGGAGGAGGCGAACATGGCTGGTCAGCTTTATCCGGAACCATCGCCCGAACTGGCGCACAGGCGCCGGGAGCTCGCGCCCGACACCCAGGCGGCGTTCGATGCATTCAGCCGCCTGGTATTCGCCGATGGCGCTCTCGATACCAAGACAAAGCAATTGATTGCTGTCGCCGTCGCTCATGTCACCCAGTGCCCCTATTGCATTCAGGGGCACACCAAGGCCGCTCGGCGGGCCGGCGCCACGGCGCAGGAACTGATGGAGGCGGTCTGGGTGGCCGCCGAGATGCGGGCTGGCGGAGCCTTTGCCCACGCCAGCCTGATGATCGCGTCGTTGTCCGAAGATCGGGATTTGGAGCATTCCGATGAGCGTAAGGGTTCCGGAAAACAACGTGCAACTGAAGCGGGCTTATGAGCCGCCGTCGCCCGATGACGGTGCCCGCATTCTGGTCGATCGACTCTGGCCGCGTGCGATCTCCAAAGAGGCCCTTGCTCTCGATGATTGGATGAAGGACATCGCGCCCAGCACCCGGTTACGCCGCTGGTTTGGGCATGATCCTCGCCGATGGCACGAATTCTGCCGCCGGTACGCCGCCGAGGTGCATGAACATCAAGAGCTTTTGGAAGAGTTGCGGGATCGTGCCCGCAAGACCCGGATCACGCTCGTATTCTCCGCCCGCGACGAGAGCCACAACGATGCTGTTGCCCTTAGGAACTTCATCCTGAGCGGCTTGCCACACCAAGAGACGAGCAAACAGCAAAGAAAGTGATTTGAACCTGCAAAGTTCTTCGTTTGTCACCTCACCTGTCCGAGCATACCCTTCTTCTCTTCACCAATGGCGCCGATGACCGGCCTGGCCCCTAAAGCCTCTCATCAGCGCACCAAGAGGAGGCAGGGATGCTCACCGCCGCGGATGTCATGACGAGAGCGGTCATCACAGTCAGGCCCGAGACATCAATTCACGAGATCGCGAAGTTGCTCTGTGAGCATCACATCAGCGGCGTTCCGGTGGTCGACGACGAGGAGCGGCTGCTCGGCATCGTCAGCGAGGGCGATCTGATCGGGCATGCCCAGTTGGTTGGTGAGCAACGCCAATCCAGGTGGCAGACTTTTCTCAACGGCCCCACCCTCCTGGCTCAGCATTACGCCAAATCACATGGGCGGGCGGCCAGCGATGTCATGACGAAAGAGGTGGTCACAGTCTTGGAGACCACGTCAGTCGCCGACACGGCCCGCGCTCTGGAGCAACATCGGATCAAGCGTGTTCCGGTGGTACGGAACGGAAGGCTCGTCGGCATCGTGACCAGAAGCAACCTGCTCCAGGTCCTGGCGACCACCGACGTGTCGAAGCCGATGAACGTTGCGGACCGCATCATCCGGGAGCGGTTGAACGAGGAACTCGAAGACCAGCCCTGGGCCTATCTCCTGTCGAAGAACATTGTTGTCGAGAATGGCGTCGTTCACCTGTTCGGCATTGTCCAGTCAGACGAGGAGCGACACGCGATCCGCTTGGCTGCAGAGAACCAGGCCGGCGTGAAGGCCGTTGAGGATCACCTTTCGATTATACCGCCCGTCTCTTATGTCTTTTGAGCTGCGTCCCGCCACATCTCATAGAGATCGCCCTCCTCAGGGCGAACGGGCACATAGGCGATCCTGAGCGACTGCCGGTCCAGCGGCTTTGCCAGTTCGGCATAAATGGCCGCCGTGGACAGGCCATACGGCTCGCCGTCTTCATTGGAGTAGGCGTACATAACTTCGCGAATGCCGGTCAGATACATGGCCGACAGGCACATCGGACAGGGATGACCGCTGGCATAGAGCACACAGCCGTCGAGGCGCGGGCTGCCGAGCGCCCGGCTTGCGGCGCGGATCGCCTGCAGTTCGGCATGGGTGGTTGGGTCCTGCGTCGTGTGGATCTCGTTGACGCCCGTGGCAATGATTGCACCGTCCTTGACGAGGACCGCTCCGAAGGGGCGGCCGCCCTTGCGCACGTTGTCACGCGCCAGATCGATAGCCTCACATAGAAAGCGCTCGGCTGTGGACATGTCGCTCCTCCCGTTCCTAAACCAGCAGGCCTCGCAAGCGGCCGCCATCACCGCCCCTGTTGGATTTCTCGTGCCCCATCCTACCTCAAAGGGAAGCCTGGCATAGAGCTGGAGGTGTTCATGACCCCGATGGAATCCCGCTGGACCTATGAAGCCGTCCAAACCCTGATTGCCTTGGTCAAAGAGGGTGTGCCCGCCTCGGTGATCAGCCTCAAGCTGAAGCGCCCGATCAGCGAGGTCCGGGCCAAGATCAACGACCTGGGGCTGACGGCCCCTGTGGAAGCCTGACCGGGCTGGGACGGCCCGGCCCGAAACGTCGAGCATTGCCATCTCGCTCGGCGTGAGATGCCGGACCGCGCCCCAGGGCAGATCCCCCACCTGTACTTCGCCCACATTGATGCGCATGAGGCGAAGCACGTCCGTCGCACGTTGACAGCCGACGCAGGCTGGAGTGCTTGTATTCGTGGGCGGCGTAGCTATCTTAACAAGCATGACCATGTTCGTGAAACATCATCGCCCGTTGGCGCACGCGGGTTGCCTTAAACCAGGCAACTGACCCCGGAAGCTGGCTTGACCGCCTGTGGTCGCTGGCACTCCGGGGACATGAAGTCTTTCTCCATCCATCGTTGAGCTGTTGTATGTGCCACCTCGCGCATGCCGGCTCGTCATGTCTGTTCTCCCTGCGGAAACGCGCGCCCGCGCGGCCGCAGGATGAGGGTTCCTGAGGAGGTATTCATGAACGCGCCGCACCATCTCCCGGCGATTACGTTTGAGACCGGCGACTTCAACCAAGAAAGTCTTCCGCCGGTGACGATCTCGGAAGACGATTACGACCGTCTCGCTTTTCTCGCCTCGTTCGGCTTGAACTTCGAGCAGGATCGCTCAACGGCGGCGATGCTCGCCAACGAGATGATCCGGGCGACCGTCCTGACGCCCGGTGACATTCCGCCGTCCGTGGCCACGATGCACGCGCGGCTGGAGTTCCGCGACGACGTCACCGGGGACGTCCGGAGCGCCACGTTGGTCTACCCCGACGAGGACGATGGCGAGCCGGACCGGGTTTCGGTGCTGTCGCCGGAAGGCGCGGCGCTGATCGGCCTTGGCGCGGGCCAGTCGATCACCTGGCGGACACCCAAGGGCTGGCGCAGCCTGACGCTGCTGCACGTCCTCTACCAGCCGCATGGACGCTTTGTTGAGCCATGGAGGGAGCTGTCATAATGGACCAGGAGCTTATTTCCATCGGGCTCATCCTGGTCTGCTACCTGGTCTACCGGGTGGCCATTCACTCAGGAATTCGACGCCACTCTGACGATCGCAAGGTTCGGAAGTGAATGCTCGACAGTCGACCCGGAGCTCCGTCACCGTCGGCGGCAGGGCGGCCCCGGCTCACCCGGGGCCGCCACCTCCCGGAGCGACGGTTGACCTTCGCGACGACCGGGTGTCGGCGGCTTGCATCATCGACGCGGAGGCGTGTGGCAGGAGGATGAGGTGAACAGAGCGTGTTCGGGCGATCTGCCCAACAGGTGTATGATCGCAGCCCAGCGGGAGCCTGTGCCCCGCCGCCTTCGTTCCCCGGAGCCGGCAATGGAGCGCCTGATGCGCTGGGTGGCCTGGGGGCTCCTGCTGCTCGGAACAGCGGCCGGCCTTTGGGAACACTGGTAGCGCCGAGCAGGTGCGCAGCGCCCGCCGGCGCTGATCATCGGCACCCGCCCCCTGCCCGTCTAGCCGTCTAGGCTCGTGAGCAGAACCCTTATTACAGCCGCCTCTCGTCGGCGCCATTCGGAGGCATCGTTCCAGCTGGCACGAAGGCTCCAATCACCCTTGGCCCGACCGCTTCGACCTCAACACAGATATCCGGGGTCTCGGACGAACCGATCAAGGGCATCCGGTCGCCGGTGCGAAGTCCAAGGAGTGACAGGCCGAGCGGCGTCAGGACCGACAGCTCGGCCGGCGGCCACATGCGGTCGTCCGGGTGGATCAGCATGCGCTTGTCCGATACACGTTCGCCCGCGAGCCGATAGGTCACGAACGTGTCCAGGGTGACCACGTCGTCTGGCGTTTCGTCAGGCGCACGCAGGGTGGCCCGATGGAGCTCCCGCAGGAGAGGCACCGCAAGCGGATGCGTCTGCCCGGCAAGGTCTTTGGCCGTGCGCATCAGTCGCCGATGATCACGCGGCGCGATGATGATGGGTGGCAGGTGAGCGGTCATCGTGTTTCTCCGAATCCGGGATCACAGTCGACACGCGAGGATGGGCAACCAACCGGAAGGATTGCCGTGGCCGCGATCTCCACGACGGCGGCCGGATCGACCAGTCCGGTGACCTCGACCAGCGCCATGGCCGGGTAATGGCTGCCCATGATCTCGCGGTAAACCACCCCAAGCTCCTTGAGCAGCATCCGGTAGTGATCGATGTCGAGCACATACCAGGTCATCTGCGCGATGTGCTCGGGCGCCCCGCCCGCCTCGGCGAGGACCGTGCGCACGTTCCGCAACGCCTGGCGCACCTGCGGGACGAGCCCGACCGATGTTACCCTTCCCGCATTGTCGGTGGCGATCTGCCCGCCGACGAACACGAAGGTGCCGGTGCCGGCCATCGCGTGCGAGTAGCCGCGGGGGCTCGGCCACTGGGGTGGATTGATCTCGCGCAGCGGGGTCGCCAGAGGTGGCGGAACGATGGTCATGGTGTCCTCCTGTCGGGCTCCGCGACGAGGGCGAAGCCATGGTGATCCGATAAGCAGCCCGATGGTGTCCCCGGGGCGGCGGTGCCTGACCGGCAGCCGCCCGCGGGGCTCATGATCCCGTTTTCAGGAAGCCTACGGGCATCGGATCCTCGCGCAGGGAGGACGGCTCGAACGACGGGGCCAGCGTGAACGCCGCCCGGTGCACCTCCGGCGTGTAGTAGCGCGTCCGGCCTTTCAGCGAAGCGAAACGCTCGCGCAGGACCTTGCACGGGGGACGCAGCGCATCGCGGGACTCGCCCGCCGCCACGAGCGCGAGCATGCCGCCGGCATAAGTCGGCACAGGCGCCAGGTAGGGCCGCACCCCGGCAAAGGATCCGGACAGGCGCTCGCACACCATCTCCAACTCGTTAGGCTGGAAGAACGGCGCGCCGCTCTGAACCGCGATCATGCCACCGGGACGAAGACGGCTTCGGCACGCCTCGTAGAACGCCGCCGTGAAGAGCGGCTCGCCCGGTCCCATGGGATCTGTAGAGTCGATGATGATGACATCGAACTTCTCCTTGGTCTCGGCGACGTAGCGCGTGCCATCCATGACCACGATATTCGCTCGCGGGTCGTCGAAGGCGCCGCCCGACACTTCAGGAAGGTACCGCCGCGACAGGTCGATCACCTCGCCGTCGAGCTCGACCAGCGTGGCGCTCTTGACCGGGTGCTTCAGGACCTCCCGGAGCGTGCCGCCATCCCCGCCGCCAATGATCAGCACGTCCCGCGCCGCGCCATGCGCCATCAGCGGCACATGGGCGATCATCTCGTGGTAGATGTGGTTGTCGCGCTCGGTCAGTTGCACGATGCCGTCGAGCACCAGAACCTTGCCGAAGAGCGCGTTCTCGAAGATCAGCACCTCCTGGAAGCCGGTCCGGCCTTCGTAAAGGACAAAGTCGATCGAAAGCAGCTGGGCGTGAGCCTCATAAAGCTTCTCCTGAAACCACCTCATAGGATCACTCCCCGCTTGTGCTCGGCGAGTGTCACCATCCCGGGCAGGAACACGCTCTTCAGAACCTCGATAGCCTTGTGAGGCTGCGCGTTGCCGCACATGAACACGTCAACAGCTGCGTACGAGATCTCGGGCCAGGTGTGGATCGAGATGTGGCTTTCGGCCAGGACCGCCACACCGGAAATGCCGCCGTTGGGTGTGAAGTGGTGGAGGTCGACGTTCAACAACGTCGCGCCGGCTCGATCAGACGCATCCCGCAGCGCCTGCTCGACGACGGGCAGGTCGTCCAGATTGGTCGCATGCCAGAGGTCGACGATCAGGTGCGTGCCAGCAAAAAGAAGCCCGTCGCGCTGGATAAAATGGTCCAGGCGGCCGTCATCAGCCGGCGCGTTGGCGGCGGTGGGTACGATCGCGAGGGGTGTCGTCCGCTCAGCCTGAAGCGGGCGGCCCTCGAAGCCATGCGCCGGCGGGCGCAGGTCGGGGGTGGCAATCACGCTGAGACGGTTGGTTTTTTCCATTCACTTCTCCGGTGGCAGAACTTCTGCCGGTTGCAGGGCAAGGGTGGGCCACGCGGCCGGCAATGACCGCGTGGCGTCTTGTTCGTATGGACGGCACGAGGCATGCGCGCTTACGCCGGCTCGAGCTCCGCGGCAGCTGGCTCGAGCTCCGCTGCGGCTGGTTCGCGGACCTGCAGCACCGTCAGGCGCTTGGTCTCGCCGGTGCGCGTGGTCCAATCGATCGACTTGCCGACCGGAAGGCCAATCAGGGCGGTGCCGATCGGCGTCAGCACCGAGATCCGGCCCTTCGAGATGTCAGCCTCGTTCGGGTAGACGAGGACCACCGTTTGCACCCGCCCCGTCATGTCGTCGCGGAACTCGACCTCGCAGCCCATGCACACAGTGTTGAGGGGCTGGCGTCCCGTGCTAAGGACATGCGCGCGGTCGAGCTCGTCCGCGAGTTCGGCGGCGACCTCCGGCATGGTGTGCGCGGCGGCATTGGCGAGCACCGAGAGCTTCCCGTGGTCATTCGCCGTTAGAGTGATGCGGGGCTTGGCGCCACCGCGGGTTCTCTTCGTCATTCTCAATCTCCTGTTCTGGTGTGGTTGACGGCGCGGTTCACGCCGCGCCTGGTCCGGGATCGTCAGCGTCGTCCGGCATTGGCGGCTCGGGGCTCCTCTCCGGCACGACGCGTGGCCGCGGCGTGAACCGGACAACCTTGCCGTCCGACTGCTCCGAGCCATGATCTTGAGGCTTGGGTGTTAGATCGTTCGGTGACTGCTGCATGGCACGGCCTCCTCTGCTTTCAGCATGCTTCTGGGCGAGTGCTGACCTGAGCACCTGCGCCAGGAATTCGGCTGTGGGACGTCTGGACTCGGGATGCGCTCCGTCCATCAGCAGACTGCGCTGTCGGCCTGCTGCCTGCACGGGCTTTCGCTCCGCAACGCGGAACACGAGTTGGAAGAATTGTCGAGGCATACCGTCGCACCGGATGCGCGAGCACCCGGCCTCACAAGATGTCCAAAGCTGTCATGATCTTGCGCGCCCCCGAACTCGGGGTGCGGACGCACGTCGAGCTCGGGGCTACTGGCCCGCGATGAGGTTGCCTGAACGAAGCAGGCCGCGACGGAATGGTGCAATGCTCAACATGATGCCTCTAAGCTGGTGTCTATTGCCCCGTTTGTCAAATCGCCGCCTTGCGGTGTGGCTGAATGTCCTTTTTTGGATTCATCGTCGGGCTCACGCCAGGCGTCGCTCGTGATCACGATGTGGATGGCCTCCGCGTCCTTCGCCGATCTGAGGCGCGCCGCGACCTCGCGATCGCGCAGTCGGCGCACCACACAGGCCAGCGCCCGCAGATGCGTGGGGTCGTCGCCAACGGGGCTCAGGAGCAGGAACGCGAGATCGGCGAGGCTGTCGTCCACAGAGCCGAAGTCGTGCGCGGGTTTCAGACGTGCGAACACGCCCACGGGCCGCTCCAGGCCGGGAATGGCCGCGTGCGGGATCGCCACACCTCGCCCAAACCCGAAGACCGAGGAACAGCCGCGGTCGAGGACCGCCTTCAGGACCATGTCATGGTCCAGGGAGGCCTCCGCCGCCGCGAGGCGAGCAAGCTCGCCAATGACGTGCCGGGCGTCGCGGGCGTGCAGGCACGGGACCACGCGCGCAGGGGTGATCAGGGACGCCATCAGGGTGGGTGCCATCATCGATGCCGGCCCGGCTCTCGGGCCACCTCACGTCTGCAGGACCAGGACACGGACAATCGCCCCGGGCGGCGCGGCCGCGCCGCCACGGGCTTAATCGCCCGTTTGAAGAAGCCCCGTCCGGAGCAGCATGCGCTGCATGAAAAGGCGTGTGTTCATGGCGCTAACGCAACGCTTGTCGGCGGGGTAAGTTCAAGCTGGACTCAGAGGCTATCCTTAAGGGTCAGCCTGTCCCTTGGGCGATTCCATTGTCCCACACATGGATGCCGTTCGCTTGAACCGCCGCCGTTGCAACCTATGTTGGGAGTACCATGCCAAGGCCGGTTATCCCTCATTTCATCGCCATCTCCGCGACCCGCCGCGCCTCAGGCTTCTAAGCCCGGGGCAAGACCCTGGTCTTGCGCCCGGGAGCTTCCGTCAACCAGCGATCACGCACAGTCGATGAGCGGCTCCACCGGCCGGGCTCTCGAACCATCACACCCCACATCCGGGCACCTGATCCGCCTGGATAGCGACATCTGTTTCAGGAGTACCAATTGTCCGCGTCCCCCGTCACCCCGATTGTTTCCTCGATCGATCATGCCAGGCTCCAGCGGATCGCCTCGGCCGGCATGCGGATCCGCAGGGCGCACCGTCGGCGCAATTCCTCGCGGAGGAACTGGAGCGGGCTCGGGTGGTCGGCCCCGCCAGTCTTCCTCCGAACGTGATCTCCATGCACTCGGTCTTCGATTTCCGCGACGGGATCACCGACCAGGTCCGGCGGGGGATGCTGGTTTATCCGGGCGAGGAGGATGAAGGCTCGGAACGCATTTCCGTGCTGTCGCCGCTCGGCTCAGCCCTGATCGGCCTGGCCGAGGGACAGTCGTTCCGCTGGCGCAGCGCCACAGGCGTCAGGCGGGCGCTGCAGGTCATCCGCGTCGTGCATCAACCCGAACGCGCAAATCTGCGCGAGGATCGCCATGAGGGCGCAACTAAAGCATCGGCGCGACGCGACCTGATGCGGATGGCGCTTTAGCATCGCGCCGGGCCGGAGGATGCCCCCGGCCCGGCGAATGGTTTAGGCGAGCGCCGGGGCCGGCATCTGTATCCGGTTGCCATCGGCAATCCGTTGCTTTCTCCGGAGCAGCTGCCGCCCGACCTTGGCGAGGGCCTGATCAAACGCCTGGTGGCAATCGGCGGCGGACGCTTCCGCGACGATCACCTTGAGATTGGCGACCTGGACGTTGATGGTGCAGCAGTACCAGTGCCCGTCGCGCCTGAACCTAAGGCGCGGCGATCAGGGTGGAAGTTGAGCGGCAATCTGGGTGAGAGGTGACGCCGCTGCCGCTCCGCAGGGAGGGCCGAGGCCCGACCGGAGGGGCGGCAGCGGCGACGGCGCGATCCGTCAGGACCGCACCGTCTGGCTGTCGTGGCCGACCGGATAAGGAT
>Ga0180217_1001337_pt1 | contig 27864 bp, 6 predicted proteins | sample eDN3rd37CBELigOP_FD_128521 | JGI IMG/M metagenome (GOLD analysis project Ga0180217, IMG submission 128521) | Enriched Organic Plus compost microbial communities from Emeryville, California, USA - eDNA 3rd pass 37_C BE-Lig OP (version 2) (version 2) ... | reverse complement strand
CCTTTAGACCATGAGACCCGCCCCCTGCCCGCCATCTCAGCATGCTAATCTGTCTCACTCTCACTTCACTCTCACTCTCACTCGACATACATCTGTCTCATAGCCTTTAGACCATGAGACCCGTGCCCTGCCCACGACTCCCTACGCACCGTCTACGGCGTTTATTCTTTTATAGTACATATCCTACATCCCACATAGCATCCAGACCAATATATATTCGAGGATCAATATGACATTTGATCAAACGGATTTTACGTAGTGTCGTTCCGCAGTTTCCAACAAGTGTTTTGTTGCAAGAGTTCGTGTTTTATTCAATATGCGGATATCGATATTAACTCAAACCGGTTTCTGTTGATTATCGCAATAAATTCTCTCCCTCTTTCGAGTAAACCCGAAAGCTAGGACAAAAGTGAGTTGTGTTGTGCTCCGCCCGCTGGTGCTGTGGCTGTGGTCATGTCCTGCACCCTGATGGTTTCCGTCCGTTCGTCTGTCACAGCATATCTCGCAGTGGCTACTTAACCGGTGGGGATGTAACGAGGAGCAGGTTCGTTGCCTGCCTGCCTGTCTCTCACCTGCCACATCTCCTCTCAACACCTTCCCTCGCCACCCCGGGGAGGCTGGTTCGGCGTTCTCGTCGGGTTCCCTGAGGGGAGGCCGTGAACCGGCTCCTAGACTCCGGAGACTTCGTAATGCGACTCGCTCCCTTGTTTATGCTCATGATGATATATGAAAGGACCCCAGCTCCTTCCCCAGCACACACACTTGGCATGCAACATAACAGAAGCTACGCAGGATTCCCATTTGATTGACCCTGTATCGATCTCCCGTCGTCGTTTCCTCCTTCCTCGTGGTGTGATTCTCGTTGGTTGTTTCCTAGCACGTCGCATAGTTGTGCTCGGCTCAACTCCTCTCTGTGTAGCGTGTACCTGTTCCTGCCTCCGGGCCTGGATCAGACTCTGGCTCTGGCTCTCGCTCGAGTTCTCGCCTGTGCGTGAATACTCCTGAGAAGATCTCTTCATCCAGACACAATCCCAATGTCCTGATCAAGTGCGAACAACTTTGTCTGCGTCCTTGAACTTGCAGTTTACTCCCAGAACCATCCCCCACGCCTCATACGCAGAGCATAACATTCATCGTCGGTACGATCAGTCGCAACGAATTTTTGGGTGACCGTGGAAATCTCCCCCATCACAATTCAAACTCGTCAGTGTGACGATCCAAATTTGTTCAAGTGTCATTTAAATGAATGAACGATGGTGTTATGGCACAATCTATCAACCAAGCCGCAGTACGTCAAACAGCGAGGTGCAGGGCCTGGTACACCACACACAGCTGCCACCCCCTAGCGGCTATATCTTCACTACTATTGCCACCATCATTAGCACCAAGCAGCCATGATGCAGCATGATGTGATTGAACAACGACTCGATTCTACGGGAGAACATCCCAGAACTGCCCCTTTGGAACACGATTTGTCCTCAGTCGCACACCTGATTGAAGATCTGGGTCACACACTTTTCACACAAGACCAGGATCTCTTGTATGAGCATGCGAAACGCATCGCAAGTTCGTCGTCTCCAGCGGCGCGCATCGAAGAATACGTCAGACTAATCCTCACCACGAGGGTTAAGGTCCAAGAGGATCCAGAGCTAGATGCTCGACTCGTGACGGCTGCGAGCAACGCTATGAGCGTGCTCAACTACGGGCAACTCTGCGACCTCTTCAAATTCCGGTTTCTTGAGGTGAGGGACTGGAGTTATTGCCGGATCCCTCACGTCAATCTCAATATGGCCATGCTCCAGGGATGCACGTTCGACTGTGCCGATCTTAGGTACGCCACGCTGTATCAGTCGAATCTATACGGGTGCAGCTTCCGGAATGCTAACTTGTGTAATGTGAGGACGTTCGAAAGTCCGGCGTTGCAATTACGGGCCGGAGACGCTGTCGTTGCCTTTGCTCAGGATTGCCAAACCCTCGCGGGGATCGCATCAGACAACGAGAGCGTGATACGCATCTGGGATCTTGAGACGTTCGCGTGTATTCATCGCTTCATGGGTCACAGAGATCGAGTGACATGCCTGATGTATGCACCAAATAGTCAGTGCGTCGCCTCGGGTAGCCAAGATCGGGCGGTCCGAGTTTGGAACCTCGTCACGGGTCAGTGCGACTTTGTACTGGAAGGTCACACGGAGCGTATCGATGCTCTAGCGTTTAGTTCTGATGGAACGCACCTTGCGACAGCTGGGAAGGATTTAACGATTCGCATTTGGTATCTGTGCCAGAAACGGCCTCCCGCGCTGTTGAATTCGGAGGATCGCTGTGTGAGAGTTATCAATGACGCACACCACACCGGATACACCTGTATGACATTTGCATCCAACGAACAGCTGCTCGCAGCTGGCAGCCTAGATGGTATCGTGCGCATTTGGGATATTTCCTCGACATCGCATGATCCACTGAAAGAATTCGATTGCGATCGAAGCGTCCCCGTTCAAGTCGCGTTCTCGCCCGATGACTCCCAAATTGTGGTGCGCACAATGTTGGGCAAGATCTTCGTCTGGTGTCTTCACTCGGGTGAACTACAGCGAGCCATGCCTTCTAGTGCCCAGAATAATGTAAGATTCAGCGGTCTACAAAGTCAGTGCACTCATAGGCAAGAGAAACTATGGAGTGCTCTGGTTCGAGATCTGCACGAGGAACCGGACCATAGCGGCGAGGGTGAGAGCGAGGGGGATGTATCGGCTTCCATGACCTATATTGATCTGGCCTCAGCACAATCCACGCATAGAGGTAACAATCAAGACTACTTTCTGCAACCTGCTCCCAGAGCTGGATCTACTAGTTTCCAGGTCTGTGATGCTCGCGGGATGGTCTGGAAGCGGGTCCTCAACCAGCACCAAAACCGAGTATCCTCGGATATTACCCATCATGAACACCAGATCACCTCACTAGCGCTATCTCCCGATGGCTATAATCTCGCTTGCTCAAATGAAAGCGGACTGGTGACACTGTGGGATATCACAACCGGCTTGTTTGTGCGTTCCAGGCGGTTGTAAAACGCACACATATATCGGATAGCGTACTCCAAGAACGGCCAAAAGCTCTTAGTTAGCGCGAGTGGTATGATACAAACCTGGCACACGCCCGATTGGGGCCTCTTGTCGTGTGTCAAGAGCCTGGTCGATACAACAACGACGCCCCATGGTCGGATCACGTTGGGTCCCATTCAGATCGCAGACTTTGGGCCATCCGAAGATATCATTACTACGATTGACTACGGAGGCAAAGTGTGTGCGTATGAAGAGATGGTACTCGCTGACCCCAATACTCCTGAGCGCTCCGGGTCTGTCTGCGATGCCTGGTCGGATGAGGTCGGAGTCCAACCAATCCTTCAGTACTCCCCTGATGGCAGATACTTGGCAGTCATCGGACGACGCGGTCAGCGCAACGGAATGCTTGGATTTGTTTGGGATGCCAGTGCAAAGCGGAGGGTACTGGACCTCTCCGCCGCGATACAACAAGAGGATCATCAATCGCTGTCGGAGTCTGTTTCGGAGATCCCAACTTCGGTTGTTTTTTCACCCGATAGTCGCTATATGGTTACCTTGGGAGTAAACCAAAACGTACCAGTCTGGGACCTGCATGCACCTGGAGTCAGTGTATATCTTTCTGGTCCTACGAAGCCACCCCGCTGTGCGGTGTTCTCTCCAGATGGGCAGTTCATTATCTCTGGAGGCGATGATCACGCATGGCGAGTTTGGCATGCTCGAACTGGCAGATGCGTTCAGGTGGTGTATGGACTTGATCGTTGTGACGCTCTGGTGCTCTCATATATGCACGAATCCTCAAAGGCATTCATAATCGCTGCGAATTTTCGCTTGCACACCATCCGAGTGTGGGAGGTTGCGTTCTCCAATCGACTGGGTTTGGCTCGAAAGCCTCTCCTGAGGCATGTCATCGGTATGAGTCGGCGTTTGGATCTCAACGGTCAGTTCGAAATGTGCCACGTTCATGACAGAGTCTAAGTGGACTCGTTGATGTAGATGACGACGACTTGGATCGCGGCGTTGTACAGCTCGAAGTGCTCCCAACAGCCGAGGCAAATCTCAAGATGTTTGAACCAGTCGAGATCCCGAATCGTTAAGGGATATCATGCGACAACGTGCTTCCTTGACTTGACGAACAGAGACTACTCATAGTACCACAAACATAGACTGTAAATACAGGTTTATTGGACGAATTGAAGTTCCGGGGAAGCCACGACTTTGGAAGTGTGCAGGTTAGCAACAAAAGGAGTTATAATAGTAGTGGATACAAACCTTGGAGTTATCTGGAGCCATCAAAGCTACAGACTCCAAGAAACCAGGGAACGCCCGAGAATTTGCGCCGTGGTTTCAGCAACGACCCAACTCATACCGATGTCGTGGAACATACCACGAGCCTCAAGCACGCGACGAATGCGCGAAATGAAGAGGTTAAATCTGGCACGGACCCTGTGCTCGAGCGCTTCAGGTGCACTTGGCCCGGGAAGAAGGCTAAGTCGGATCGCATCCCACAGTGGAAGTTCTGGTGCGGACATGGACGCGAGCCACTTCAGTACAACACGTTCAAGCAGCTCTGCATCGTGTTTGGTGCGAGCCACGACGTCGCTCCGGCACTGAATAAACAAGCGCTTCAATTCCTTCAGACTGCGGATCGAGTCTCCGGTCGTGGTCTGAGTTAATGCTCGAATAAAGTCGTTGATGCTAAGGGTATCCGAAGCGTCCGTCAGGTTGGATGCGAGAATAAATTCTCGACAGACCGTAGCATCTAGTGGCTTGAGATGTGGGTCCTGGCGCAGAGCGCGGGTGACGTAGGCAAAGATACGCTCGACGTTTGCGGTCGCGTCCGAGCTGATGTGCGAAAATAACAATTCAGGTGTTATACTCAAGTCATCAACAAGCTGCATGAGCAACTTCGTGAACTGTGAAGCTCGCGCCATGGTTGTTAGATGACTTGCACGGATCCATCGCGAAAGTGAAGACTTCGTCAATTCTCGATGCGCTCGTCGCCGACTGCCAAGGATGTGCTGGAAGTAGCGTAGTCGGGCGGCTGGGGATATTGAGCGTAAGCGAGATAGAAGGAGCACCGATTCCTGGGGGGTGTACGTGAGGTCACAGTTGAAGAATCGGAGAACCTGGTGCGTTGAACGCAGGACGTAGTCATTCTCGGAGAGTTTGGAGCGATTCAGGCCGCCGACAATGAAAGGTGTCTTGGATGTGAACAGTTCTGCGGCAACTTGATCTGCGGGAGTGCTATATATGTCCTCAACTGCACTCGACTCACTGGGCAACAGGCTTTCGAAACCTGGCTGGCTTGCCAGCGTATCAACTACTGAAAGCAAGGCTGGAGCGCGGACGTTTCGAACAGTGGAGTCGAGAACACGGAACCCAGATCCTAAGGAAACCGTGCGTAGTGCGGCCTGCACACGACCATTCGAACCAGGAATCAGGCTCATGCCTTGGCGCAGGTGGAAGCAACGACGAATGCATGCGGCTTCTTCCAGGGTCACGACAATCCAATAACGACCTGAGTCATAGCAGTTTCGACGTAGCGCAGCAAATAACCGCACGGTCTCCTCCTTAGTGCAGCGGAGGCCCGAAATGCCTTCCGCTTTCGATGCACCCGCCCGGACTTGGTTGATCACACTCACGATGTCATCAGCATGAAGGATGACGCCCATAGACTTTGCCATCATGTGCATGATTGTCTCAATAGGTAAGGTAGGATCTCTGACCGAAGCTTCGAGGACCTCATTGCTCTGCACTTGGGCTTGATCCATTGCGCCCTGCGTCGCGCAGCCATTGTGCAGATCAAACAGCTTTTCAATCGATGCAACATCATGAGGTGTTAGATTATACTCCCAAGATTGTGGCACGCTCACCTTGCCCTCATTTGAAGGCTCCTGCTCAACCTCCGTGGCCATCGTGACTCCAAGCGGCCGCCGCATAGTCTCATCAGGAGCGGCAGACTCCACATTGTTAATTATTAGGGGACCTGCAAGCTCAATTCCCTCATTTGAGGGAAGGACAAACTCTACATCATTCTCGGAGCGAAGGCGGGTGATGTCTGGAATGACTTCAAGGACTATGAGCACATCGGGAACGCGATAGGATTCATCCCAGCTCGACTCGAAGTAGTTGCGAGTGTAGCGAATCTGGTTCGGTAGCTCAATCATCTTATCGCGATGCCACATGACGAGTTCACGCAACGCCGGGAAAGTCTTCCCTTGCATAATATCATCCGCTGAAGCAAGTCGGCGGAGAGGCCAAGCCCTTGGGGTGCGAGTAAAGTCGTTGAACATACGATTCGAGCTGTACTCTTCCAAGATCTCAAGCTCGCGTCGTTGCTCAACGACAATCTCTTTCTCTTGTTCCTGGACTCTGGATTGAACCATCTCAATACTTAAGAGTTGCGATTGGTATCGGTAGTCAAGAGCACCTGCCAACAGATCACCAACACTCTCTGCCGTACTGGGATCCTGAGTCGTTTCGGCAACGTCAGCGGCGGCGTGATTAGTCTCAAGCGACGCTTCCTGCTGTGCTCGGAGCTTTTCGACCACACTTGCCACTTTCCTAACGATGTCTTGAATGGTTGTGATTACATTGACTTGAGCTTTGATCAGCAGGTCTTTTCGCTTCAACAGCTTGTCGCCTGCATTCGCTGCGCAGTAATGCGTCACCCATTGTTGCAACTTGGGAGTGCGTTTGTCGACGATAGCTGCGGCTGCAGAGACTAGGGGCCATGCGAATGTGCGCGGTTCGGCCAAACCGTCCAAGGCAGCGTGGTGGCCAGCCACGCATTCGCTCACAAGCTGGGTGACATCCATGTTTTCAAGCGAACTTGGAAGTACGTCACCCAATTGAGCGCACACGTCATTGATACAACCATACAGTACACTCGACTGATAAACATCCCTAAATTCCGCGGCCTCTGCGGCTGACACGACGTGTGAGCTTACAAGACTGGAAATTAGGCTCTCGGTCTTGCTACCATACATCTGTGTGAACACAGCTGAGGCTCGCATGAGATCGGATCGCGAGATGTGCTGTGTACTAACCCTTGGATCGACGAGTGGAATCACCATTGAATCTGGATCTTCGCAGGGTTCAGTGCCTCGTGCGCCTTCAAGTGTACCTTCTGGGATCCAATCAAGATGCGCTGCGCTCAGTTCCGCAAGGTGCTCATCAAACCGCTTAGCATGCGGAGGATCTGCTGGTACGGTGTAATCGAGTGGTTCACGCAGCTCATTGACCGCCCGTCGAACTGGTTCAGGGAATTGGTATGCTGTGATCGAGGCGGCATCTCGAACCAAACGCACAAACGCCGAACGCCTCCAGATGTAGGTGAGGTTCTGAACGGCGAGCTGGTTAAATTGAATGCGCTCAGATTGGATAGTATTCACAGTCAACCATGCGGCAATATTGACAAGTGTCGTACGAGGGTCGTTTGACGCCAGTTGCGAGAGCTCAGCCTGGTATTCCGCTGTCAATGCCGCACGTTCGCTTGCGAAGTCCGGACGAGTCAGGGTTTTTGCGATAACACCAGTCAACGGAGATCTCGTAGCGGTTTCGCGGGATGCGGAGATTACCTTCGCGAAGAATTTCGACCACTTATCTTTGTACTTAAAGCTGAGCGCCGTGTGCATCTCGCGGCGAATGAGATCCATAACCTCGGGAATGACGAACAAGTGAATGCGCTGGCCGCGACCAATGCCGCGCATACGATAAGCGCCCTGGGCATAGTCACGGAAGGTCATATCCTTGCCGAGAGTTTGGACTGCCACGGCTGTCAAGATTTGAGTGACGTCGACACCCGTGGTATGAATTTGATCTAGGAATGTGAATCGTCGCTCCATTGGGACACTGGTTGATGCCAGAGGCTCTATGCGATAACCTTCACGTACCATAACCACCTTTTCATCCTTCGAGTTGAGGAATACAACACCATCAAAGTCCTCTAGGCCCTCGTCTAAGAGGAATCGCGCGGCCTGCTCATTGGTCATTCCGGTAATCAACGCACCGGTGTCAATAAAGACTTGATATTGACCACCTGACTTCGCGACCATTTGCAAGATGGAGCTTGCAGACCATTGATCCGGTAAAATCTCATACGAAACTACTGTAGGATTGGTCATTGTTTCAAGGACTTCACCATCGGAGCCACGTTCGTACTCGCATCGTCCCAGGTCAAACGGCAATAAATCAGAAGGGGTACCCGAGAAACCAACTCGATGCGCGAAGAACAAATCGCTACCCAGTTCCTGACCTGAGGCTGAGAACTTTGTAATCTGATGGCGCGTGTGCACTGGGAAAACATATGTACAGAGGTACTCATGCACTGCATCGGAAGAACGTTTGAGAAGGCGGTATAAGGGAAGCATGTGATCGGTACGAGTAAGGTCAAAATCCTCTAAGAGGGGCACTGTAATTTTGAGGTCCTCTGAGTTCTCAACAGTGGCTGTCGCTTCATTCCCGCTCTGAGCAGTACTCGAGTGTTTTCGCAGTATAGGAGCCGATTCCACGTCGGGCGGCAGCGAGTCATCACTTGCGCCCTCAGACTCGTCATCAAACAAGATTGACGAGGCCTTATTCATAGGCGAATAAATCACAACGTCACCTGACTTGTCAAGTGCAAGCCTGCGGAAACCAAAGTTCTCATCCTCAAAGAGCTTATTTCTCGAGTTGACAACACCACCCGCTCGCTCGACCCATACTTTATAAGCAAGAGCACTCGGTCTCTCATTCAAAGGACCGGTTTCTTTGTTGAAGTTTGCGAGGAGCGATTTAATCAGCGAAGTGAAATCGTTCCAGCGTAGGCCCTCATAGCGGTATGCTAATACCGTCAAACCGATGGCAATGTCCGGGTGGGCATATTCTGAAGCAGGTGATGGAACGTCCTTTCCAATAAAGGGGACTGCGAGGTACTTTCGTGATTCTGGCATGGCCGCACGAAGCGCTCGGAAGTGCGCCAGATCGGCCGGTGACAACAAACCGAATGTGACTCGATCGATTTTTTGAAGTATATGGGGGAGATACGAGGCGAGCCAGTCTCGAGCAAGGTTCATGAGCTTGCGATGGCGAACACAAAGCTTCACCATTGCTTCGTAAATAGCTGGAGCAGTGTCATCGGTCTCAGCGGTCTGAATGTAGGTCAGCACATCCTGAGAGCTCAAGTCCTGGTCCAAAGGCATTTCACACTGACGGAAGTAGAAGAGACACCATCGTGCGAGGAGCGGTTTGAGCCTGCGGTGGTAGAAATCGGTGTTGAGCAGAACAAGATGGGGCGTAGAGAGCAAGGCGCGCTGAGCAAATCCTTCGCGAACGGCCTCGCGCAACTCAGCAAGCAATGTGTTTACCCTTCTAACATGTGCATATTCTGGAGCTACTTCGAGGTACTCTGCCTCAGACATCACATGTTGCGACTTCTGAGCTGAGGATCCAGCGCTAAGGGTTCCCGAACGCTTGGGAACCGACGCAAAGATTGCATCAACAATGTGTATAGCGAACTTCCAACGGTCAGGCTGGAACTCCAAGTCCACCTTAGGGCCGGTGGGGAAGTTGAGTTCAGATTTTAGTGGATGCAAGATCAGGTCCACCTCATCCATAATCAGCGTGCCAGTTCGGAATATTGCCAGGATCCGCGCGGTATGTCGGATGCGCGCCAAGAGTCGGGTTTTCGCAGAACTGTTGGGCTTCGCTTGCTCGATTTGGCTAATGCTCTCGGCATGGATGAGGACTAGCGACTTGATTGAGGAGGGAGTCGAGAGGACGATGCCTGCATTAAGTGCGATGCGCTCAATTTGTTCGACGGTGCTGAGCGTTACCTCTGTGTTTCGATCACAGTGGAAAACGAAAATGTCTTTCTGAATCAACGAAGAGAAGGTTTTCGAGAGAATTTGTTGCGATGATGGCACAAGCGATTCCGGCGTTACGAGAACAACAAGCCGATTCTCACGTGCAAGCATCAGTGCGAGCAGCGGCGCAATAACAGTTGTTTTCCCCATACCCATAATGAGCTGCTTTACGCACGATCGCAATGTTGGGCCGACCTGGCTTTGCGGAGTAACCAAAGCCAAGTTCGCGCTCTGGCTGTTGGTGACATTTGCAGGGCTCACAAAGTCACGGAGCATATCAACCTGCTTACGGCGAATTAGGATATCCCAGTTGAACTCGAAGACAAGAAAACGGGGATCGAACACACCATCACGATTGATGTAATTACGCGTTGCCGCGAGGTCGGTCGCAAGGCGTTTCAACGAGTAAATAAAGGTTTCGCACGCGCGCTCCATCCTATCTGTCACAACATCATCCTTACTTTCTGGAGTTCCGACCGCTGGTGCCGTCCGAGCCGATACCATGAGCAAGTCGGTTTCGCTCGCGCCGGTTGCGACTGCGAAAGCATGAACATTGCTTTGCGATTCAAACGATTTCGCACGCGAAAATTGTGGCTTGAGCTGGGGAACCTCGGAGGGCAAATCATCCGACGATGTGCCTTCATTTGGCCTCGACATGCTGGCTTGGCTATTCAAAGCGAGAACTTCCTCATCTGCAATCTGCGTCAGCCGGCTGAGTTGCTTGAGAGCCTCATTGAGTTGTCCTACACAGTTGCGGATTTGGGCGGCACGGTTGGCGCGCAGGAGCGCGATAGCGAGGAGATTCAGCACATGGTCTGCCACATATGTGTCTAGTTTGGGATTCAGCTGCTGCAGTACTTCTAAACCCTTGCTGGACATGAGGCATTGAATCAATATGTCGAAGTTCGCCATGCGTTCACTCTTCAGACGGCAAGCCAAAGCGTTATTGAGGTCTTTCATCGGTTCGGCCAAGATACTGGCACGACCCTCAGACAGCGTCTTAAGTTGAGTCATCGCGTCATGAATGTCGCGCGCGCCGAGTAGTGAAATCAGGTGCTCCTGTGTGGCCATGTGGAGAGCCCGTAAGCGCGCGCGATGCAGAATATATGGGTGATAAACTTTGAGCCATTCCGTGACCTCGCCTTGCTTGTTCTGACCCATGGGGATTGCCAATGAATCCGCTGGAGTCTGCCGTGGGCGCTTATACAATGGTCCTAGTGATTTCTTCCTCTCCTCTTCGAGTGCTTCTCGAGCCTTCTTTTCAATATCGAGCTCGATGCTCACCGCTTGCAGGAACAGGTTGTCATTCGGCTTGATTGCGACTGCTGTTCGATGGTTTACCAGAGCGACAAGGAAATCTACAGCACATGCAACAAAGGCGACATCAACCTCCGAGATGCGCTGCAGTTTGCTCTGGAGCCGAGCGAGTTGAGCATAAGCACGTGATCGGGCAGCACTCGCCTTCCTAGCAGTTTCAATATTGCTGCTCTTCGCAAAGAGCATAGGAATAATGTCTCGTACTGCGTCGAATCCGGCAAGGCTAAGCTCGGCTCTACGATGCCCGAGTCCATTGCCGTCGAGATCTTGCGCGAGCATCCTAATGTCGGTCTGAGCAAGCATTTGATCTTGCGTCGCCTGCGCCTGCTGTGCCCGATACATGTCCACATCATCTGACATGCGTTGAAGCAGGAGTGGAGCAAGATGCGATGATGTGGTTGCAGGATGTTGCGTGATATCGAATGGGAGCGATGAATCAGCGTTCTGGACTCTCGCTGACATATTTGTGCGCTCGGGTGCTTCTGGAGTGATGGGCATCGCCACAACGAACTCTGAAACCACGGAGAGAAGCGGCATTGTGCTCAGATTCACGATATCACTGTCAATGGAGTCGGCGGTAACTCCAACGCTTTGGACCAGTGAGTCGTATACCCGTGCTCTCTTTCGTTCAAGTAGTTCGGATGATAGCCCGAGTTTGGCGGAGCGTGTACGCTGCTTCTCAAGGAGCTCTTCATACCGCGCGCGCAGTCGACTCTCTTCCTCCTGTGTCAGGATATCAGGTGCTTCCTCAGGCTCATTCTTGCAGTGCGACGTATCGTTGTCGTCGTCGTCATCATCAATTATTTCGATCGAGGCCTTGTCGCTCAACGATCCAGGTTCAACCCGATGCCGTTGTGAACGTGAACGGAAGAGGCGTTGACGTATCTTATTAAGCTCCTGGCGCTCTGTCTCACGCTGGAGTGTTTCAGCATGGAGTTCATGAGGCGACTTTGCTACATTCACCGACTTTAGCCAAGAGGCAATCGGTAGGAGCTTTCTGGAGCTGCAATCGAGCTCCAGGCGAATTCCCTTGAACTTAGCGCTTTCATCCGACTTCGTGTCGCGGAGAACGCGACCCGAGAACTCTGAAATGGGATAGATTCGGAGGGCACACGTGAATTCAGGAGCCGAATAAAACGGCTGAATAGGCTTGGTCACATCAATATTGAGGTATCTAAGCACCAGCCGCAGTTTGGCTGCAATCACTCCCAGCGGATCGTCCTCCTTCGTCAAGCCGATCAGCGCAGGATAGCGATAAAGCACTTGTGCAACACTCAGCGCGATGTCACCCGAGCCATGGAGGGCCAGATACACGTTGCAATGCAGCTGAACGACCTTGTGTCGGTTCCGCGAACTTTGGTGCTTATGTTTGTGATTCGTGTTGGGACGTTTACCGGCGGCACGTTTAACTTGTTCCTGCTTGCTACGCCTAACTGCTTCCCGCACGAACCGTGGTGTCTTGGAAGTACTCCCCTGCGCCTCGTTACAATTGCGAACTGCTTCGAGAATCATCTCGAAGGATCTCGTGTCACCGATATTGCTCAATATCGCTCGAGAACAGAACGTATCCTCAAAAAATAGCAAGTTGTCGAAGTGACAGACATGAGAGGTGCGGGTGCCATAGAGCATGTACCCCCGCCAAACCCGTTCGAACGCACTTCTAGGATCAATGTAGTACTTGGCAGGCTCCAGACCCCCAATTTGAGGAGGGGCGGTAGGCTGTGGCTGCACGGCATGTTCGGTCGGTTCTCGTGTGGATTCAGTTGTAGCGAGAGCTGCGAGTGCGTTCTTCGTGTCATAGCCCAGTGAAGACAGAGTCTCGACCATTTCAGAGTTGAGCGCTGCTTCCTTGCGGACACGACTGGGACCCTCATACGCATCAGGCTCAGCCTCAATGGCAGCCTGACCCACCAATCCTGACTTTAACATCAATCCGCCTTTTTCCATGACAACATGGGTAGATCGTACATGGCTTTCTGAGTCAACCTCTTTCTGCTCCGCCTCCCTTGAGTCATTTGCACGAGGAGGACTCACCGACACACTGACAGGGGGGTCGTCCTTCACTTCGATTGTTGGTGGAACTAAGTCTGTATCATCATTTGCATCATCTTCATCAGTCCAGGGCGACATGATATCATTGACGATAAGCTTGGATGCAGGTGTAGGCCTTGATTTTTCAACCGTAGGTCCATACGCCCCTATCGCAATCTTGAGCACGTCTCTCATTTCTCTGAGTGCTTCGCGTTGAAGCGCCTTCTGGGCACTGGTCAGCAAGGTGCGCGTGTGCATCCATGGTGTCCCACGAAATCGGTCCGTGCTAGAAAGGGTTTTCGGTAGGAATACGCACGTCTGGTTCGCATCGATCGCATCAAGAACTTTCATCCTACGGTCGATCACGTTCACTTCGTTCCTGTAGGGGGGCACAACGACAAAACGTGTTGCAGTTAACGAAGGACAGAATTGTGCTGTGGTGTTGCCGTAAATGTCATCTTCGGGGGCGTACTGTGCATCGGTCAAATTGGAGCTGATGTCACCCCCAAGCGTACCGGATGAAGGGTCCCTTCCAAAGTCTCCATTTGTCGTCAAGCGTGTGTAACGTGTACCATACGCAGTGCGGAGCTGAAACCGATTCCAAATAGTGCAAAGGTGCTTGAAGTCCTCTTTTAAGATCTCTCGCCAATCATCGGGCTCGAAAGGCACGTCCTGGGGTTCGACTGCGGGGAATCCAGTTTCATCATCATCCTCGATACCTGTATCTGTGTCAGGCATATCTGGTCCCTTAATCTCGACTCGAAGAGCCTCCCACGCATGAATTGCATAGTTCTGGCTATGTAGACCAAGGAATACAGGTCGCTTACAGAAACTACGTACGAGGTGCTGGCGACGACGCATGGTCTGAATGTGTCCGGCGGAGTGAAGATGTGGGTGGAGTAGGAAGGGATTCGGTTGCAAATACGGAAGAGGGCCTTGACCTTCGGTTGCATCGCATCCACGGTCAGCACTTCCATGCTCTCGAGTTTGCTGAGGCAGCTTCTTTAGTTTCAGCTGGACAACAACAATCGGGAATCCTGTCACAGGGTCATTGCCAACCTGGATAAGTCGGGATGTCGAGGGATTGAGGAAAGAAGCACCTTCTGACTCCTCAGTATCGAAATAATAAGGTATTACGGATGAGGGCCACACACATGGCTCGCCACCTGCAAAGACCAACTCTTTCAACGAGTGGTAAGACTGCAGTCGAACAAGCATGACTTCATTCAGACAGTTCGGTAGGTCGTCCACATTTTTAAGGGAGGGCATGCAAACTAGCTTCTGCAGGGTACGTTCAGTCTCAAATGAGGGACGACATGCACTTGATACCATGTTATAGACGCCAGGAAAGAGGTACGACCGATAAGCATTCACAGCTTCATGTACAAACTGACCATAGTGAGGTGCCAAGCGAGCTAGCGTCTGCAAACAGACAGCTATAAGGTTCGGGTTCAGTCCAGTGCCATCAGCAGATCGCAGGGTGAAGACCAACCTGAGTAATTCTAGCAAATGATCACTCTGCGGAGGTGTTACAGCCTGTGCGAGAGTGAAGGCATCGGCATACCGCCCCGCCACAAGCTTCGCATGCATCAAGTAGATCAGCGATTCGAACCCAGTGCGAATGAGGAACTGGTTTGAGACATGCACAGGGTAGAGTATAGACTTCACAGGAGGTCGTAGCGTGTGCCGAATGATGTTGAACTCGGGCTTGAGACCAACATATTCTGATTGTGACTGACGGAAGGGTACCAGAAGGTGGTGCTGGTGGGATTCGGATTCGAGCACAAAGGCATGTGGAAGGCATTGCAATTCTCGAGCAACGAACGGAGTAATTCGATTTGTTAGGTATAGCGATGGGTGTTGATCACAGAATAATCGCCACTTGGCGTTCTGTCCAGTTGTCAAACGTGCGGTGAATGTCAGGGAATCGTAAGGGAGCTCAACTTTGAGAATAGCTGGGACGTTAGGTAAGCTGGGGACTGATTGATTGAGTTGCTTTGCTCTAGCATGGGCTCGCACATCGTTGTAAGGTGCCCACGCAAGAATACCACCAGCACGAACTGCTCGATTGAAGTACATGAAAAGGGCGCCTGGTAATGAGGTTCTGGGTGCAGAATAAATGTTGATCAAAGAGAGCCAACCACTAGTATCAATGCCATTCATCGTCATATCAACGCGAGGATCATCTGACTCGTTAGATGTCTCCGGGTCGCTGGTTGACGCGCTGGGCATTGCCGGAGAGGCTACGTCTCTCGATGGGCTCAAGCGAACCTTGCGGATTTTGTCCAAATCCTTAAATGGTAGTCGCGTAATGCGTGCGACAACTGGTTTCTTATCTGAATATGCTAACCCCATTCCAGCTTCAGCAGGACGTGCAGAGGCGAGGTGGCGTCGCTGATGAATTTCAAAAGCCGCATCGTTCCAAGCCTCATCTTCGCGCGTCGCACCGGCCGCAGATGCTAAATAAGTGGAGTTAATATGATAGTAGCCATCGCGGAGAGTGGCATCCGAACGCAACGCACGCTTCAGTAGATCAAGAGTCTGTTCTTTACCGTGACCCAGTTCTTGATTGATGTCTTCCTGACTCCACTCATATTCGTACTCTTCAGGTTCAGGTTCGATAGTGTCCTCATGAGCAGGTCGCTTCCTCTTCTTGCTGTGTTTGCTCACCTTGTGTGCCTGAAGGGGTCGTGTGCGCAGAACAATCTCTGTCTGATTCAGCGGATTAACATGATCCAGCTCGATATAGATGGCAGTGTCTTTAAGGCTGGGTTTTGTCGTAGGGGTGGGATAACCACGAATATCGCCGTAGTCGTCTTGCCAGAACGCGTATTGCGATAACAGGGATTGCGGCAAGAGCCCTTGGAGGAAAAACTTCGGAACATACCGCTCGGACGTGCCACTCAAGTTCTCGGAGTTTCCTGGGGAGCGAATAACCATGTGTGGAACACTCGCAGGCTCAGGCACACTAGGAGATGCAGGGCACACAATCTCCAATGCTTTCGTTCCATTAACTTCCTGAGCTGTCGGTGTTGCATAACCTTGATAGTGGAGTTCTTTACAAGAGAGCGTCTTCCTCACATCAGATGACCAGATTAGTTGTCGGTGCGCTAAAGCACCACAGTGGTCGCCAAAGCAATAGATTTCAGCCACATGCTGGCCACGATTCAAAACAATTTCGTAATCAGTTGTCCGATAGATCGGATGCACCATGGAAATGGAAACACGCGTTGCAGCATAAGGGAACGGCCGGTATGGGATCTGTGGGATATACCGGCGCAGGAACATGAAGAAACGACCCTCCTGCATCAAGATGGTGATAAGATCCTTTAGAATCCACATCTCATGGTCCAGCAGCTGATCTTGCCTCACTAGACGGGTGCGTTTGGGATTCGGCGTGATTAGTTCAGCGAAAGGTGATGAGTCACTGTGTGTGACAAGCAGATAATCATGGGATATAAACTGGTAGATCGTTACCTTGGTGGTTTGGGCTACAACAGTACACAACTGCGGCCTTGTGTCGACATACGCAAATGGCATCGCCTCTTTCAGCGAGGCACGAGGCCAGAAGGTCTGAAGACGTGCTCCAGAGAGCATAACTGAGCCAGACTCACAATCTATCACGATATCTTTCATCAAATTCATCATCCGTTCCAGCGATCCTTGTCCTAAAGCGCTCTCCATTTGTGAACGGGTTCCAGACTTGGCATAAAAGCGGAGTGGGAAATATCTACGCCGCTTCGTTCCAGATAGGTCCGCGCGACGAGGCTGTGGTGTTGTGAAGTTGTATGCCTCCTCCGTGTCGTGATATTTGTCGTCGTCGAAGCAAATCCAATCGAGGTCCACCTCTTCGTCTACTTGCTTGTCAAGAGAAGCACCGTCGAGGGACTGGCATTTCGATCGCCTGCGAAATGCCTCATCACGAGCCAGGTACCAGCTGCGGCTGGAGTTCACCTCATTTAGAGCGGACAAGATCTCAACAGAACGCGTTGACAGGTCTAGGTTATCTTGATCAACTACAGCTGCTGCAGACGCAGGGTCGAGAGCATCGAGTGCTGTTGCCAGGAGACCAGCACGGGGGGCATATACAATAGCAACACGCAGCGCGGAATCGAAGATGCGGTTGATGGCTTCGGATTCAGGCCGTGGCTGGGATTTTTGATCCTCGTCCCCTTGCTTGCTCATTTGCTGAGGATCAGTGAGCGGCTTCGAGTCATTTGTCAACGCTTGCGTTAGCATCTTCTTCCTCTCGGATGCAAAGAACCTCGCAATACACGGCAGGAGCCGATAGTACGAATCGTAAATGTCAATCAATTCCAGACCCATTCGATTGGTTGCCGATACTTGGGCACCCAGTAAATACAGCGGGTCAAAGGCGAACTCCCGGTGTTCAGAGGGACTTATGGAATGCATCGGTTCGTGTGCCGTGGCAACGCTCTCTTGCAGCATAATGGAAATGATCTGTGAGACGGCGTTCGCAGTCAGATGAGACACTTTCTTGAGCCCGACGTTGGCTATGGGAGAGCTGATGTCACCATTCGCCAGATGCTTTCGGAGGGACGGGGGGATCTGAGCGCTGGAATCTAGTAAGATCGCTTGCAGTTCTTCGGCGACGCTGCCGCGCGAGTGGCATGAGAGGATGAGTAACATGTGTCCTCTAACCCTGTAGAGAGTAGACTGTTTTGTCTGAACTTGCGTCTGTAGATTCGTATTAGATTGGAAACCGAAAGCGCCAGAACCAAACGGAGCTCCACCCCACTGAACTTGCGATGGCGATACCTGATTGTCACGTTCATTATAATCACCTTCGTCGTCACCTATTTCGTTGCCCTTCATTTGCTTCGTCTGTGGCCTAAAAAATGAGTTGTGTCCATTATTTGAACCTGACTCGAAAAGGTGATGCCCAAGCTGCCGGCGTGATTCAGACATTTGAAGCTGGTGACCTTGCTGCACCTTCTCTTTCCCAAGGCGCTGACTCAAGCTGCGCAAGTCAAGCTGCACGGTCTGATCAATAGTCTCAAGACGAGGTAGCAGGCGCTCAACAAGGAGGAAACGAAGAATGGCTCGCCCCATGGCTAGCTCATATTGCACTTGTGCGGAGATGCGGAATGGCACCTTGACGAGCTCGTTCGCCTGTTTATCTGATTTGAAACCAACGTAGTCGAGTAAGTTGTGTCGACCTGCGGCCGCGTCTAGGACATAGGATAAATAACCATCAATACGCGTGCTAACGCGAGCAAGGAAGAGCAGGATCTCCAGTGTTGCAGTGTTACCTCTGGAGACATCAAGACCAAGCGCCGCTGTGAGGAGCGTTACTAGGGGCTCAACGACGCCGAGGGGATTTGAAGCGAGTTCGTTCACGAGCGCGCCATACGGTGTTGATAAGAGACTATCCCTTTGAGCAGGATGGAACGGAATAATCAACCTCTCGCCCTGTGCCTCGGCCTCGTCAAGCGCCGGAAGCGCTTCACCCCTATGTGAAGTAACGGGGACTCCAACATGATTCGAGCGCTTAAGTAGAGGATTTAGAAGCGTTCGTGGTTCGAAGAGCGCACTCTCAATCGCAATCTGCAAGGAACGGGATTCAAGGGCAGCAATCCTATCTCCACCCGCAAAGAAACCCAAGATCAACGGAATTCTGAGATAAGGCACAGTTAGGTATGACAGGAGCTCTTGAGCGTCACGACTGCTCAGAGGTGCTCGAGAAGGCGTCGGGAGTGGAGCCGCTTTAAAGATGTTCATAATGTCTGCAGCGACAGGAGACCGACGAATATTTTCTCCGTGCAGGTTTGTTAATCTCGGGTGGCTCTCGGGAGTAATGATGGTTCGACTGGCTTTTTCATGTCCCGGAGGTGGGCATGAAAAGTACTGCTCAAGGTTCCACGACTGGGAAGAGGGAGATTCATTACCCCAAGGGACGTAGGTGTACTCATTAAACCCCGAGGTCCATGGCAGCGGTGTGGAATTCAGGATCTCGAATTCACTTACCTCAGATTGGGCATCGAACTCATCCATGGTTTGGAGAAGCTTCTTCCAGATCGCCTTGCGAGCGGTCGCATCTTCTTCACTAATAAACGCTCGAATGAGCTCACAGATTTCATAGTTCCACATGCCAAAGTACATGGGGTTGGCCGGACCGGTCAGACCCTCGCGAACGCGATTGATGGCTCGGGGAACCTGGACGCAGCCGCTTTCTGGGGAGTAACCCATCCAAAAGGAAGCGTGAGATAGGGAGATGAACCTTTTTTGGTGCAGGTGAGTTGCAATACGAATGCATACTGCATTCAAAGGATTATCTAAGAGCGCGAACGGCACCGGACTAGAGTGAAACCTCGCCAGCATGAGCTTAAACCGAAGAATTGATACATAAAGTGGGGGAAGAGTGGGAAGAAGAACAAGAATCCAACCGAAGTCGTGGCTATCCGCTCCTATGGAAGCAATCGCCGATTCAGTAACGTAGTTGGGAATGAATTGGACCTCATTGAAGATATGCTGAAGGAAATATCGTGGTTGTTCTACAATATCTTCGAGCGTCATAACATGATGGGCCGGAGGAATATTCAACACCGCGTGATAACTTAGAATGCGTTGGGCAATTGTAACCAGTTCAGGCTTCGTGAATGGCAGGGCTGCCACTCGCTCTGCAAAGTTGTTAAGCGAAAAACCGAACGGCGCATGGAGAGTTCCGACACCTGTGTAGTGACGGGTCACATGATCTATGCGGTCTTCGGGAATGATACGGATCGTACAATCCATCTCTGTAACAATCGCTGCCATGGTAACGAGATACTCAGCCTCGTAGGCTGGGGAAAGGACCACATTGTTCCAGGTGTTGAATACAAGCTCCGCAAGCTTCTGTAGGTACTTCATCAAAGCAATTTGGTGGGCATGCCGGATTGGTCGGCGTTGATCACATGCCGCATCTGGATTCAGTCCTGACCAATTGACCGAGCGGCCGGTCCAAGGGCAATTCTCGTCTCCTGGGAGTGGTGCAGGTATGCACTTTGTGAAGAGATCAACGATGAGGCGCTGCGACATTCGATTGAAATGAGAATCACCAGAGGAATAATAAATGACTAAGGCAACCGCTTTACGCAGAAGTGCAATTATCTCGAGAAGGTTAGTAGGTCGGGACTCAATTATCTCACGGTGCGAATGAGGTGCGGCATCTTTGCTGGTGTTTTGGCCGGACACATCGATGGGCGCGTACGATTCAAGGAAAGCATCAAACAGAGAGAAGTCTCTCCAGGTTTCAAACGTGTCTGGATGCTCGTTTGCGGTATCAAGTTGCTCGAGATCCAATTGCCCCCGCTCCTGAGCACTGGAGCTGCCGGTATTGGCAGCTGGGTAAGATGCCTGGCTGAGGTAGATTGCAGGAGGAGCGGGAGTGACATCGTACGGATCCAATGGAATGCGGCGCAGCAGCTTGGACAGCTCGGCTGCCAATGAATTGAGCTGACTCAATCGCATGAATCGGTTGCATGTGAGAAGATGGTTCGTCTTAGACGGCGACGACGACGAAGAGGATGGTGATGGGGAGGAAGCGGAAAATAACGATGACTCACATGGGTCCGAGGGATGTGAGGATACGTGTGCAAGCGCTGTAGTCGCCAGAGGCTCGCCAGTGACCGATGGGGCTCCGTTCGAAGACGAGGATAGCAATGAATCGATTTGATGATCCACTGTGCGACGCCACTCACGGAGCTGCTGCATATATTTCGTGCGAGCTAACTCATGCTCGTGTGCTTCAAAGTCCTCAATATCGAGTTGCTCTAGAAGTAATTGGCGTGCACATCTTCGAAGCATGCTCTTATGCGAGCGACTCATCTCTTGTGCTAGCAAGGCGTCATCGCGAGCAAGCGAGAGAAGCTCGTACCGAATCGCCGAGAGACAGAGCTGAACCTCAAGCTCAGACAACCCTTCACGCTTCAAAAAGTGCAGGAATGCTAAGAACTCAGGGCTGGTCTGAATATCGTCTGCAGGTAACCACAGATCATATGCTGGGTCCAGGGTGGATCCACTAGACGTGAAAATCTCCTTGAACGTGAGGTGTTGGACCGGACGAAGAGCCTCCTTTCTTATAATATCATCAGTTGTTGCGTCTCGACTGGACAACGACGACGAATCCTGTGAGCATTGTTCACCTTCCCCCGCATCCAGGGCAGAAAACGGCAGGGCGGAGGCCATAGCTGTCTTCTGAGCAGCCGTAACGATGTTTTCGTTATTCGTCGCACTGTCATCAGGATCTACGGCTCCACGCTGTACAGGTTCACTTTCGCCGTCTTGCACAGCAACGTCTGTATCGAGAGGTTCGCTGTCCAGAGCAGCTTGCAAAACCTTGCCAGATAGAGGCACTCGAGCAGTTGATGTTAACCGAGCCAGCCGCTCGGCCTCTTTCAAGTGCTCCACTGTGATTTCTTGACCACGACTACGGTTGTTATCCCTTGCGTAGTACCGAAGAACCGCATCCGTTTGCGCTCCATCAGAACTATAAGCAACAAGGAACTGCGCCAAGTCATGCTCGTTGAATAGGCCAAGCTCGTGTGAAACCTTGTAAAATCGGTAGTGAGGATACTCGTGAACGCTAGGCTGGTCGACCATCGCGCGGCGTGAGATAAATGACACTCTAAACCAGTTCTCCCGAGCCACACGACGAGCGGATTTAGCTTCAGAATGATGATCATTCGACGCCATCGTTGCGTCGGCGGCCGAGGTGCTAACCTCGTCCTGCCCCCGACCGTCTACAATATCTCCAAGTTCATCCTCATATTCCATCGTGGAACGAGACTCTGACTGCTTCTCTGGTCGTGTGAGGAAGGCACTCAACTTTTCGATAAAAAAAACATCGGAATGCTTTGAGTAGACACGAATAGAACCAGGGGGCATGGTACCCAGAGCTGGAATCTCGGAAAAACTGCGCCATTTCGCTTCCTGGACATGCACAGCCACACGAGTCAGCGCTTCCTTGAGGACCTTCAGCCGTCCTTCCGAACTCGTGAGGCCTGTTGACAGCCAAGGTAGATGCAGGGTCACCACACGTTTGAGCAGAGGATCAAGGAGATGAAGTAGATACGAAGCGTGTGGTGTCAAGAGGGAGTCAAACACGCTGGAAAATCCCGGATGCGTCCAAATCCCTTTGAATACTACCTTCTTTCCCTTCTTGACATCATCGACGAACTTTCGAAGGCGACCGATCTCTTCCAACCGTTCAGGCTCAGGCTTCTGTTGGTCACCTGATTTCTTGGCTTCCTCAGTTGATTTCTCATCATTGGGCTCTTGCATCGTCTCACCACCAATAATGTCAACTTCTTCTTCTGAGTCGTCAGGATCAAACATTAAGTGCGTGGCCGGGCCGAGGACCGTAGGGACAACCTCTGTAGCATCAACACGGTGACGCAACTGGGTGGACTCGTCTTCGTCTTCGTCTTCGTCAAAAGTCTTGGCGCGGCGACCGAGCATCATCGAGTCTTCATCACTCATGCCATCCTTACCCTTCTTTGTTGTTGTTGGCTCCGCTGCAAACGTGATTTCCTCCTTGTTGACGTACTTACGGTAGTACCACTTAACACGCTTAACCGCTTCAGCAAGGATGTGGCTGAAGTGATTCGTTTCCGCGGTAAGAAGCTGCTTATCGAACGTGTAATAGACAGAAACGTTGCGGAAACTCAGCACAGGTGCAGGAACTTCGTCATACGTTGGTGATCTAGGGGCTTCATAGAGGAGGGTCTGACGACTGAAAGATTCAGTTGCGTTGCTGCCAGAAGCCCCGAGAGGTAGCTGTTGGAAGCCAGTAGGTGCTCCAAAAGCAGGAACGAATACAGCGTTGGTTGCATAGGCGGTTGGGGCTCCGAAGCTCGTCGAAGTCCCGAAGCCACTAGAAGGAGCTCCAAAGGATGTAGAGGACCCAGGATTCGTTGAAGTTCCGAAGCCAGCAGATGGGGCTCCGAAGCCAGTGGGACCGCCGAGCCGAGTCGGAGCTCCGAAGCCCGTCGAAGGAGCTCCAAGCGTAGGCTGGGGGCCGGGGAAGCCAGTATTGTTTCCGAAGCCAGGATTACTTCCGAAGCCAGGGTTACTTCCGAAACCAGGGTTACTTCCGAAACCAGGGTTACTTCCGAAACCAGGGTTACTTCCGAAACCAGGGTTACTTCCGAAACCAGAGTTACTTCCGAAGCCAGGGTTACTACCGAAGCCAGGGTTACTACCGAAGCCAGGGTTACTTCCGAAGCCAGGGTTACTACCGAAGCCAGGGTTACTTCCGAAGCCAGTAGAGGCTCCAAATCCAGCCGGATTTCCGAGGTTCCCAGGATTTCCGAAGCTCGGAGCGTTTCCAAACCCAGGGCTATGGCAGGGAGCAGCTAATTGTCCTAGGAAATTGGTGATGCCGGAGCCTGTGGAGGGAGCTCCGAGAGTCTTGGTAGAACCAAGCACAAAGGTACCAGCAGTTGGCAACGCTAGCGTTTGAGCGATGGAGCCGGCTGACGAAATTAGGCGGGATTTCGAAAAGAACTGCTCCTGTGGCTCTGGCACAGCAGTTACGTTGTTCATTCCTGAGCTTCCATGGTTTGGTTGACCCCGTCGATCGAAAAGCACTCGGAAGGGGTCGACTACAGGAATTGGATGTTCCGGACTCATGAGCACCACGCTCGCAGGATTACCTGCGGCGAGCTCCCGCGCACGACGAGCATGCGTGTCGGTGTAGGTTGTAGACCCTCCTAACAGGACATAGTCAAGAGATTGCGCAACAGCAGAGAGAAGTTGAGGGAGTAAAAGCGCTGCATACACTATCGGAGAATCGGAATTCGAATGGTTGTAAGACGTCGCTAATGCTTCCTCAGATGAGAGTAGCTTGAAGATGTGCTGAGGTGTGGCAGAAGTATGACCATGATACAGCGGTAAAGACATTGCAGCAATCTCGGATTCAGGCATCAGCTTGGTCCTTTCCCCTTTAGCAACAGCGGTGTTAGCGCCATTCGATGCGGCTTGATTCAGATCGTCGTCTTCATTTGAATCATCACCGTCGTCATCGTCGTGGCCGTCGTGATTGTCGTGACAATTCGTGCCGGAAAGGCCCTCTTCGCTTTCTGATGCACTCGAGTCGGTTTCATCATCCGACTCAATCAGCCCAACGGTTTGTTCTCTCCTGCTACGACGCTGTTCTGATGGTCCCTGTTGACGGGACCACTCGGAAAAGCATAAGCTCGCACCAATATATGTTTGATAGCTGAGGCGATACGGTGGCTGGGGAGGGGAAACGCGAAGAGTAACCTTCGTCCAAGTATTTGGCACCACAGTGGGAAGGCGATTCACATTGCGCAATTTCACTGGTTCAGTTTTCTCTTCTTGATTGTCTCCTTCGGTCGCAGGGACTCGATCATGATAAAATGGATCAGATGAATAAAAATCCTCAAGCGTTCCAACGAGACCTCGATGGTCGATATAGAACGAAAGGGATGAGTATTGGCTTGTGCTGTGAAAATGCGCAATGCGGACAGGTCTGCCAGCAGGAGGCAAGGAGTCAATCATAATATGAAGCACGAGGACCCACTCTCTAGCCTGAGCCAAATCAGCGAGTGGTGTCCAGAGTGAGAATTTCGGGTCCAGCTGTGCGTATGTAGGCGCCGGGCGGTGTGGATCAAGTTCAGCTAGCGTACAGAGATTGTTTATCACTGAGGATCCACATCTCGCTGTGGTCCGAGGCCGATCCCAAGCACGTTTGGAACTATCGTCAAGAGAAGCCGTGGTGGAACTGCTCGAGACAATCCTCTGCTTCGTTCCACCGACGATGCGGATTGCCTCAGCAATGGCCTTCTCGGTTGCGGGATCCCATTCAAAGAGCTCACCTTCGTTGCTACCTTCGGCGCGCCTGAGCCAAGCCTTGCCGCCACGAGTGTTCTGAGGCGCATCATCGGGTAGACGAACGGCTGCGGCGACAGGATTCATCCAGCTATTTGCGACAATTTGACGAAAGCGTCCTCGCGTAGAAGACAGGGCGCGTTCTTGAATTTCATACGCGGGCGCGAGCGAAGCAGGACGATTGAGGATGAGTGCAAGAAGCGACTCAGAATTGTTCTCTCCGCGGCGATTGATAGAAGGGGAAATCGGCGACTGCATCTCTGCTGAGTGCTTGAGTAGAGCTGTATACATGCGATACAGTTCTTTATCGCGGCGTACAATTTTGATTAGGAAGTCTCCAAGGTCTTCAGTTTCAGCACTGCCCGCCTTGGCATCATATCCTTGTTGCTCGTGCTCCGCCGTTCCGTCCTTAGCTCCGACTTCCTCCGGTTCGCCGTCAGTGTCAGAGTTAGAAACATCACTATCGTACTCAGGCTCATCAAAATCCTCATCTTCGTCTGAAGCGTCCGAGGCGTCGTATGCAACAAAACGCTGCGACTTATTCTGGACGTCGCGTAGTTGAGAGGGCGCTTTTGATAGTCCCTGTCGCGCCCTCAGTGATTCAGATACAAGAGAGCGGTCATACTTCTCCTGGGTCGGCTTCTCACTGCCGGGAGCAGCGGTCAAGTTCATTTGAGCATCTAAAATAGACTTGAGCTCTTTGTACACCTCTTCCGAAGGGATATAGCCTTCCCACTCCTTCAGATATTGCCGAGCAAACCGCTGCCTTTCTCTTTCGGATTCGACTTCCGGTGTCGTGCCTGGATCTGCGGCCCGCTCATTCTCCACATCCTTAGAATTGGCAAGCTTCTTCGCAAGTCTAAGTCGTTCGGGTAACAGCGCCCTGAAAAGCCAGGGAGCAAAGTAATCACGGGCCTCATTCAAACTCAAAGGCTGAGATCGCACCGCTCGAAGCATAGTGGGCATAACACCGTAGCCGAAATCACAGCTGAGGACAGGCTGCAGACTCGACGGTTGCTGTCTAAAGCAGCTTTGCGCTTGAAAGAGCTTTGCTGAATTCCTGACACTGCCATTAAACGCATGAGCGGCTTTTGCAGCCTTCGGATCCTACACGAGCACAAGAAAGGAGGAAACGAACCGTGCTAGTAAACCCTATAGCCGGTCCGGTGCATGAAATTGGGCGAAACACTTGCCGAGCCAAGGCAATAAGGCGATCCATGGGATGGCGGGGACTTCGCAGGGCCTGGCGATACCAGCAGAGCGGCAGAGCGAATCAACTCCACATCCATCAGGAGTATGAACACACTTGTGTGCCACACGCAGCAGCCCAATGGCGTGTTCACGCCACATCGTCATGTCGAAGGGGATGCCAGGGAATCATCCAATGGGTGATAATACGCAATATGTGTGCAGACCGGGCTGGCTATGGCCGAGATAAGCGAACACTGGCCAGAGGTTGAGATCCAGATACGTACGTTGAAGGCCTTGTCGCCAACCAACTTGGTCTGCTGTGCGAACATCTTTGGATGAGACTAAAACGAGGGAGGGGTTGAGCGGACCAGTTGGAAACCTGTGCATGAGTTTGGGGAGATATGTCGGTACTGTATGACACTCATATCACATCCAGCCGCATCCCGCAATGTCCTCAATCCCGTTTCCCGAACAAAGATTTTTCTGATTCCTGACCACAATTCTCATTTCGGGACCCCGGATTCAGTTTTGGGTTCAACTTTCAGACAGCAATCGAGGAAGAACAGCAATCGAGGAAGAACAGCAATCGAGGAAGAACAGCAATCGAGGAAGAACAGCAATCGAGGAAGAACAGCAATCTTGATGCGGAGGAATGGTTAAAACTAGCATTTAGCTTAGTTTAGGCTGAGCTCAGACGGAGATAACCGAAGCATGTAAGAGATATGACGGATAGGATGCATCCAATTAATGAACGGAATGTCCGAGATGGAGGATCAGCCATAGTCACATGTTGTCTCACAACTGCATTTTGCTCGTACGGCCATACTATATCACGATGCCCGTATTCGCCTTTCGTTGAATTGGTAGCCATCCTGGTGATATCACGAAGAATCTTGTCTAAGGTCGCCCTTTCAGGCTAGAATAACTGCAACGACCAGAATTTCTGCTTCAAAGGAGCAGGAAGGAGCGATCAAGAGGTGCGAACATTGAGGAGATATATTCTACCGCTCTTAGTGCGTGAAAACGATAAGTGAGCTGGCGGCACAAGACGTGGCATCAGACGCGGGCGGGCCGAATGGACACCATGATCCTCTAAGGTTTCCACAACCCTGAGTGGTTTTCCAAGAGAGAAACAGACACAACGGATTATGAAAGCTTTACGCTTGGGCATGTTACTTTTTGAGTTGCTTCGGTGGGGCTGATATTGGTACTACACTCTCAATATCAGAGAAATGCGCGAGAAATGCTGTTCTGAGAGTAGTAGCGATCGTATTGGGGTCTCCTCTCTATCCTATCCACTTAATCCTAGTCGCAGTTCCGCCGTTTTGGTGTAAAGCGTGCATTGGTTAGAAAGCGCACGATTAGTACAAGAGTTCAGTTCATGGATACCTTTCTTCATGTTAGCTAACACGTAGAAACGCACTGTCCCCGTTCGAGTTTTTATTGCAGAACCGGGGAAAAAATCGCAGAGAAGTGTGCATGGACCATTTTACGGATCTCGTCTTCATCTTTCGCTAGCTCTAAACCCTCGACCGTGACTTCGTCAGACAGGTACCGAGTACCACTGCTTTTGCTTT
>Ga0180217_1001329_pt1 | contig 27972 bp, 17 predicted proteins | sample eDN3rd37CBELigOP_FD_128521 | JGI IMG/M metagenome (GOLD analysis project Ga0180217, IMG submission 128521) | Enriched Organic Plus compost microbial communities from Emeryville, California, USA - eDNA 3rd pass 37_C BE-Lig OP (version 2) (version 2) ... | reverse complement strand
GTTCAGCTATATCAAGCGCGATGCCGCCGTACGCGGTGTCTTGCGTTCCACAATGCTGACGGCCGTCCCGGATAGCTGGATGAAGTTCTACAAAAGCGCCAATAGGGAATTCATCGGTGATTTGGACGGCATTTATGATAAGGCTTCGCAAGACAACCTTTTCCTGACGTTCCGCTATCCAATTCACCCCACCGAGACGCTCAAGCAATTCGAGGCGAAGTTCAGCGCGAACCAGATATTCAAGTCGCCTTCCGAAATTTGTTCGATCTGGCTCTTCCCCGCCAGCCAGCCGAAGGATGCTTCACGCGATCTTCCCGCGACTCCGCTGGTGTCGTATGATTCAAGCCTCACTGGCATCAAAAGCTGGTGGTATTCGAATGCAGGCGGAACGGATGTGACCGGCATGAACAGCAGAAAATCGCTGACCGGGGACAATATGCGGGAACGGCCGTACTCCACGCTGTATCCGCAGCTTACCACAAAATCGAACAGCTTTACCGTTCACTACCGGGTTCAGGTTCTCAAGCAAGTTCCGGGAAGCCGCAACAATGCTGCGGATTGGCAAACCTGGGATGAGGATCGCGACAAGGTGGTCGGCGAGCATCGAGGCTCGACATTGATCGAGCGCTATGTCGATCCCGACAACACCTCCCTCCCAGATTTTGCCACGGCATCCAGTGGGACGCTGGATGAGCATTACAACTTTCGCGTTCTGAGCGTCAGGAGGTTTGCACCATGATGCTCCAAGGGCTCCAAATGCTTCATCGCCGCCAAAGACGACAACTGCCCGGGTCTTCGGGCCGCGGGTTTACGTTGGTGGAGATGCTTGTCGTCGTTGCCATTACCGCGATGCTTCTTTCGCTCATCGTTCCCGCGGTGGATCGTTTGGTGCGTGGCTCCTCGCTGACGCAGTCCGGGGATATCATTGTCGGTTTTCTGGCCCAGGCGCGGCAGAACGCCATGACCCGGAACGCGCCGGTGGAGGTGCGTCTCTACCAGTATGTCGATCCGACGCTGCCGATGGGCTCATCCGCGCAGGGCGTCTTCCGCAGCCTCCAAGCCTTCTGGGTGGACGAGATGGGGGCCTGCACGCCGCTTGGTAAAGCGGAAACGATGCCGGGAGCTGTTCTGATCGACTCGGGCAGTCAGTTGTCGCCGCTGCTCAACGAGCCGGGACTGGTAAAATCGTGGAGTGCAACCGATCCCCAGATCAAAATCCCCCGGGCTGAAACCAACTATCAGTGCGTCGCGTTCCGGTTCCGCCCTGATGGATCCACCACGCTTCCCGCCACGGGAGGGGCCTGGTATGTCACCCTCCACAACGCAACCGAGGGCGACGGGCTTTCGTCAGGCGATATTGGCCCCGGAGGGAAAGTGCAGAATTATGTCTGCTTGCAGATCGACCCGATCAGCGGAGCCGTCAAGCTCCATCGGCCATGAGACGCGCCGCCCAGGGAACCCAGAAAATCCAGAGAAATGTGGGGCGCGCCGGAAGCAGCCCCTCCAGTGGATCACACTTCGTCGGGCAGAAGGAGTTTAGGCTCCATCACGAGCGTCATCCGGGGCGCATTGGGATGATCGATCCGCCAGAGCAGGCGCTCGATGGCTTGCCTGCCGATCGTTTCGGCTTGAATGTCGACCACAGCCGGGCGGGGATGAAGCGGGAGCAGGTACGGCTTCTCGTTGTTGCAACTCACGACCGCAATGTCCTGGCCGGGCTTGATGCCGCGCCGCGCGAGCGACTGGTAAACCGCAGGGGTGATCACATCGGAGGTGACGAAAAGGCCCTTCGGCTTTTCGCCTCCATCGAGCATCTTGTCCACCAGCGAGTCGATGACATTCTGGTCGGCCGCATTCATGTCCGACATGACGCGGATTGCGTCCGTCTGGGTCAGATTCATGACCGATCCGCCCAATTCCTCCATTCGCCGGGAGAACGACTGAATGCGCTGGGCAAAAACCCCCGCGCGGGAGCCAATGATCGCGGCGCATTGCGACCCCTGCTGGAAGAGGTAATCGGCGGCGAGTTTGCCGGTAGTCTCGTTGTTGTAAGTGATGCAGTCGTACCACTCGGGGGCAGCAGAGCGAAACATTTTCACGCCCGGAATGGTTGCAACCCCCGACGGCCAATCGCCCCACTGCTGATCGCCGAGAAGAAGAAAGCCGTCCACGTTCAGTTGGGCAAGCGCTTCCGCCTCGGCGCGCGTGGAAACATTGCGGATCACGCAGTTGATCCCCATGCTGTTGAGCGCGGCTTCGGCACCATTGATCGCGTAGGCGTAAATCGGAGCACAGTTGATGATCCATTTAAGGCTGCGGCCTCCGAGAAAGAGAATCCCCACTGCGCGATGCTTGATGGAGCTGATCTTTTTCGGCTTGCCCCGCCGTTTCTCCGGCGGAGAGGCCTTGTAACCGAGCTTCTCCATGACTTCGCGGATCCGATCCGCGGTCTCCTGGGCCACCAACGGGGACTTGTTCAACACCCGGGAAACCGTGGCAATACCCACACCCGACGCTTTCGCTACGTCGCGAAGCGTCGCCTGTCGGGGCGGGGAGGAGGTTTTATTAGTAGATTGCATAAAAAGAGGGTGAAACATATTTTGGGATGTTTCAAAGGATTGCAACCCCATAGTTCGGGAGGACTTCAGTTTTTGAAGCCAGGCCTCCCGCACACGGCCTCTTTTTCCGGCGATTGTCGACAGGGCAGGCAGATGTGGCAAACGCCGCGAAAGGGGAGCATCCGGCCGGGATGCGTTGCAATCCCGTTTCATTTTTCCCATTGATGGAACGCTTTAAGCGCTCACGTAGAACATCTTTTCGAAAGAATGTTTCTGAAAACAAGCTGAATAGCCTTGGAATGGAAACAGAAAAGTGCCATTAACTTTCAGAAACACGTACCTCCATAGAATGCAGATCGTATCAACCGCCGGGAACGGCATCGGAATCGCCAGGGAAGAACGGGGGCAGCGCAAGCGAAAGGCAGCTTTCTTGAACGATGGGGCTGCCTTTCTGGAGGATCGTCATTCCGTCGTGGACTGGGTTTACGGTTGCGGGCGAAGGAAACAGGTCGAAGCGTTGACCGACTGTCTTCCGGCGGTCATCACATTGGAAAACTTTTTCGATTTCATTCCGGAGCTGAATGAAGTCGAGGTGATCTTTTCCACCTGGGGGATGCCGTGCCTGAGCCCGGCGCATCTGGAACAGCTTCCGAACCTCCGCGCGCTGTTTTTCGCGGGGGGGTCGGTCAGCGGGTTCGCCCGTCCGCTTCTGGAGCGGGGGGTCGCCGTTGTCAGCGCCTGGGGGGCAAACGCCATCCCTGTCGCGGAGTTCACGCTGGGACAGATCCTCCTTTCGAACAAAGGGTATTTCCGTACCATCACCGGCTATAATCACCCCGGGGCCTATACCTCTCATTTCTCGGGAAAGGGCAATTACGGCGAGACCGTCGCGCTGCTGGGAATGGGCCAGGTGGGGCGCAAAGTGGTCGAAATGCTTCGGGGCTTCAGCCTGGAAGTTATCGCGTACGATCCTTTCCTTTCCGGGGAAGAGGCGGTAAAGCTCGGAGTCGAAAAGGTTTCCCTGCAGGAAGCCTTCGCGCGGGGGCTTACCGTCTCCAATCACCTTGCCGATGTTCCCGCCACCGTGGGAATGCTCGATTACTCTCTCTTTAGTTCGATGCGGGAGGGGGCCACCTTCATCAACACCGGGCGTGGCGTGACGGTGGTGGAGGACGATCTTATTCGCGCGCTCAGCGAGCGGAGCGATCTTACCGCGCTGCTGGATGTCACCCATCCTGAGCCGCCGGTCGCTTCCTCGCCTTTATACACCCTCCCGAACGTGCGCCTTACGCCCCATATCGCCGGTTCAAAAGGGGACGAAGTGTTTCGGATGGCTGACTATGTCATCGAGGAGTTCAAGGCGTGGGAAGAAGGCCGGGCGCTGCGCTATGCAGTCACCCTGCCGATGCTGGCGACGCTGGCATAGGGGGTGACTACGCATCCTCTCTGCTTCACCTCGTTCCGAAACGCCAGTTTCGGAATGCCTATGCTCGCGAATCTCTCCGATTTGCAGACGTGGGCCAACAGGAGCGCCATGATATCAAGCTGTTTGTTTCATGGAATAACATGAAATTATCTTGAAAAATTCGTCGAGCTTATCCACCTTCCCAACTGAACCTGGGTCCTAAACTTTCTCGACGGTTCCGGCGATTCCGCTTCTCGTTTCCCGTTCCCCCTGAAATTCGATGGTCGGACTCAGGAGGGCAAAGGAGCGGGACGCAAAAGAATCCGGTTCCCGGTCTTCAGTTTCGTTCAACCGGGAGAAAGCGGAGTACTCGAAACGATCAAACCCTTGCGTATGAAAGCCCTCTCCCTCCACACCCCCACGCTCGCTGCCTCCCTGGCGGTGGCATGTTCCCTCCAAATCACGGCCGGCATCTCGCAGGCTGCTGTTGAAACCACCCCGTTCGGAAAAATGCCCGATGGGCAGAAAGTAGAGCTTTATACTCTCACCAACCAAAAAGGAGTGACAGTCGCGGTGGCGACGTTCGGCGCGACGGTTGTCAAAATGATCACTCCCGACCGGAATGGAAGCCCTGCTGATATCGCCCTCGGGTTCGATCGACTCGAGCCTTATCTTTCGAAGACCTACGTTACCGAAAACCCGTTCATGGGATCGACCATCGGACGGTATGCGAACCGGATTGCAAATGGGCGCTTCACGCTCGACGGCAACTCCTACCAGGCGACCGTCAACAACGGGCCGAATTCCCTGCACGGCGGAACCAAGGGTTTCGACAAGTGTGTCTGGGCGGCCGAAGTTCTTTCGTCCTCGGACGAACCATCCGTCCGCTTCACTTTGCATAGTCCGGACGGCGACCAGGGCTTCCCCGGAGCGGTCGATGCCAGCGTGACCTACACGCTCAATCGCCGCAATGAGTTGCGGATGGACTTCCGCGCCGTCACGGACAAGAAGACGATCGTCAATCTCACCAATCACACCTACTTCAACCTCGCGGGCGAGGGGAACGGGACGATTCTCGATCACCTGCTCACGATTCCCGCCGATCACTACAACCCGGTTGACGACACGCTGATTCCGACCGGGGAAATCCGCAGCGTCGCGGGGACGCCGCTCGATTTTCGCAAACCGACCGCAATCGGGGCGCGGATCAAGGAAGCCGGGAATAAGCCGACGGGGTACGACTACAACTTCGTACTCGGCAAGATGCTGTTTCCGCGCCTGAGGCTTACCGCGGAAATGTACGAGCCTGCCAGCGGCCGTGTCGTCCGTATGCTGAGTGACCAGCCCGGCGTCCAGTTCTACTCGGGAAACTCCCTCAACGGGAAGTTCAAGGGCAAGTCGGGCAAGCCGTACGTTCAATATTCGGGGATCGTGCTTGAGCCCCAGTTCTATCCCGATTCTCCCAACAAGCCGAATTTTCCGTCCGTGGTGCTGAACCCGGGTGAAACCTACCGCGCGCGGATCGTCCTGCAATTCGCCACCCGATAGCGGGGGAGGGGCCGACTTTCGCCCGCCGGTTTCGAACGCGAAGCCAGCGGGCGTTTTTTATGCCCCGACCTTTCCCTCGTATCAATCTGGAGATCTGGAGATTTGGTACGAGGGGAAAAGGGGGATGTCTTGGGGGCGAGGAGACGATAAGAGCAGGCCCGCGGCCAACCCTCAAATTGTCGCTACATCTCCACCGAAACGCCCTTGGCCGTCGCTCCGGCCACCTCATTCGAGCGGCTCAGCTTTGGCCAGAGAATGCCATACAGGGCGACAAACGCGAAGCAGACCATCGGAACCACAAACCCGCGGGAAATGTCAGAGCGATCCGCGACGGCTCCCATCAGCTTCGGTACAAATGCGCCGCCCATGATTGCCATCACGATATAGGAAGAAGCCTTTTTCGCACGGTCTCCGAGCCCGAAGATGCCCAGGGCGAAAATCGTGGGGAACATGACGGACATGAAGAAATAGGTCAGAAAGACCGCGATGAACGAAATCCAGCCCAGCTTGCAAAAGATCACGAAGCAGAGGACGACGTTCATGGCCCCGTAAAGGGCGAGGATTCGGTGCGCGGAAAACGACTTTAAAAGCCCGGATCCGGTAAAACGGCCGAGCAGAAAGCAGATGAAGCCCAGCGAAGCGAGGTTTGAAGCGCCCTTGTCGGTGATGTGGAGAAGGCCGTTTGCATTCGGCTCGAACCAGCCGGAAAGCCATCCATGCAGGAAAGCGGGGCCGTGGCCCATTGCCGAATCCCAGGCGGGGGGAATCGCCGGGGCCTGCGATGTCACGTAGTTAATGAAAAAGCTGAAGATACCTGCCTGGGCGGCGACATAGAAGAACTGTGCGCCTACCGCCATGACAAAATGCGGGCGCGACCAGATGGAGTGCGAACCGGTGTTTCCGTCCGTGTCGAGATGATAACTATCCTCCGCCTTCAGGTCGGGAAGGTAGGCGAAACAGAAAACGATCGCGAGGATCAGGACCACCAGGCCGACGGCAGCATAGGGAATCCAGAGGGTTTCGCTCCCGGTGCTCTTTCCGGCGGCATCCTTGGAGTAGAAGAAAAGGCTTCCGACGATCGGACCGAAGATCAAACCAATGCCGTTGCAAGATTGGGCGAGATTGATACGCGTCGCCGCATACTGCGAGGGGCCAAGCACCGTGGTGTACGGGTTGGCGATCGTTTCCAGGAACGTCAGGCCCACCGCAATGAGGCAGATGCCGAGCAGGAAAGCCCAAAACGAGGAGATCTGGGTAGCGGGAATGAACCAAAAACACCCGAGCGCGACGATGCCCAGGGCGGTAACGATTCCCGCCTTGTAGCCGAGCTTTGCTGCAAGCCACCCGGCCGGAATGGCCATCAGGAAATAGCCCAAATAGTGGGCGAACTGCACCCAGGCGGACTGCGCGAGGGTCAGCTTCAGCTCATCCTGAAAATGCTTGTCCATCACATCGATCATTCCATTGCAGAAGCCCCATAGGAGAAACAGGGAACTGATCAGGATGAACGTGAAGAAAAAACTTTGCCCTTCGGGTGAGACAAAGAGGCCTTTGCGGGATTTGGAGGTGTTCATGACGATGTCGGACTTTGGAAAGCTGGCGAACGGATTTGAAAGGCTCCTGCCCCTCGGTTTCTAGGGAACAGGGAGAAGGGTTACGCTATACACCGACCACCGCCCCGGCATGCTGAGCAACTGGATGGCGATCTTTGCGACGGCTGCCTCGCGGACGTCGAGGATTCCTATTTCCTCATCGCGGAAGTTCAGCCGCCCTCCGGTATTGGTGACTGGGGCGATAAGCGTCTGCTCACCCATGGCGACCTGGAACTGCCCACCCTCCGCGCGTTCCGAACCGTAATTCACAACCACCTTGTATTTGCCCGGTTTTTTGAACCGGGCCGTCCAGACGACCGATTCCGCCGGGTTTTTCCAGTTGCTGATGGAAATGTGTTTGTCCTCGCCCTCCCATGCGGCCTCCGTCCGGTTAACGAACTCGGAATCATGCGCGAGCAACACCAGCGAGCCGTCGTCTTTTTGAGCCACCGGCTCCGGTGGAAGCGGAGAAAGCTCTCCCTCGATGTCGAGCGCGACCACCTTCACCGGGGAATCGGCCGGGTTCAGCCCTCCTCCGCTCTCCGGCAGATGAATCTGGACACCTTTGTCCGCCATCAGCTCGAACTTCAGCGAGTCGCCGGGGGAGCCAAGCAGGCAGGCCTTCATAACCTTGTTCCGGACAGGGAGCACCAGCGTGTTGTCGCCCGGCCAGTTGAAGATGTGCAGGTAGGCTTTTCCCGGCTTTTGGGTAATCTTGCCCCACGCGAACGGCCTTACAAAGGGGGACGCTTTCGAGCCATAGATCGCTTCGCCGTTGGCGGCCAGCCATTCGCCGATGTCGGTTAAAATTTCCGCCTGCTTCGCGGGGATGACGCCCTTGCCATCCGGCGAGACGTTCAATAGGAGGTTTCCGCCCTTGCTGGCGGCGTTGACAAGATGGCGGATAAAGGTGTTGGAGGAAGGATAGTTATCAAGCCCCCGCTTGTGGCCCCAGGAGCCGTTCATCGTCAGGCACGTTTCCCAGTCGGCTTCGGGCTTTCCAGCCGGAAGCCGGCCTTCCCAGACTTCGATATCCCCTGTGTGGCCCGCGCCGACGCGGCTGTTGGTGATGATATTCGGCTGGATCGACTTGGGAATCGGAGCGAGCAGGTCCGCGCGGGCTCTGGTCATGTCGATGGGGGCGTCCCACCACCATTCGACAATCGAGCCGTACCGCGTAAGCAACTCCCGGATCTGGGGAATGGCGACCTTCTGGAGATACTCATCCATATCGCCATCCTGAGCGGGGTCCCAATGTCCGCCTTCCGCCGCGCCTTTGTTAAGCCAGTCTTGCGCTTGGGAGTAATAGAGGCCCAGCTTGATTCCTTCCTTCTGGCATGCCTGCGAAAGCTCTTCGATCGGGTCCCTCTTGAAGGGGGTCAGGGCGGTGATGCTGTAAGGGCTGGCCTCGGTCGGGTACATGGCGAATCCGTCGTGGTGCTTCGCGGTGAAGACGATATACTTCGCCCCCGCTTTCTTGAAGAGGCGAGCCCACTCTTCGGCATTGAATTCCGTCGGGTTGAAGCCCTCGGCAATCTTGACGTAATCGGCCACGGGAATTTTCCCGCGAAGCATCATCCATTCGGACCATCCGTTAACTGGCTTCTCGTTCCAATATCCCTCCGCATGGGAATAGGCGCCCCAGTGAATGAATATTCCGAAGCGGGCGTCGTTCCACCACTGCATTCGCGTCTGGCGTTGGGCAGGGGTTTCGGCGGGGTTATCGTCTCCCTGCCGTGCGTGAAGCAATGAGGTGCAGGAAAGGCTTGCAACAACAAGGGCGAGCGGCAATAGCCGGAATTGGCGGAGTGCGTGAAGTCGGATCATGATAGGAATTCCAGGGGGGTGAAAGGCAGTCTGCGGGTCCAGCGAGGACCAGCCGCTTGCGGAAGCGGGGGGGAGAGTCGGGGGGAGATGGGATTGGAAGAGAGATCCGAAAGGATTCCTATTCCGTAGGGAAATCAGTGAATCGAGTCAGATTTTTGGGGGGGATTGTACGGGCGTTGTACGGGGCAATTTGTGAGGGGTATTGAGAGAATGGAGGGATGAAAAAATGAAATTTTCATTCAACATTTCATGCAATATGATAGAGCCCAACAGGGCAGGCAAGCATTTTCATCGCCAAGGCAAAGGAGCCCTCGGGGGCTGCAAAAACGTGGCTCGGAATGAATGGTGCCAGTACTCCGGACAAGCAAAGCCTCTTTGAAACAAGATTCCGCTTGCCTCATGAAAATATCGTGAAAGTATAGCCGAAACCTCCCCCCCCTCCAGAAGCAACGCATGGGCCTGTACGACTATCTAATTCTCGCGTTCTATTTCCTGTTCATTTCGGCAACAGGATTCCTTTTTCGAAAATTCAGCGGCAATGTAAGCGATTACTTCCGCGGTGGCGGGACGATGCTCTGGTGGATGTGCGGAGCCTCCACGATGATGGGCGGGTTGAGCGTCTGGAGTTTCACCGGGATGGCTTCGAAGATTTATGAGGCGGGGATTTTGGTCGCGGTCTTGCCGCTCTGCAATTTCATCAGCTTTTTAGTCGTGTGGCTGGTGACCAGCCATCGCTTCCGGCAAATGCGAGTCATAACCTCCGTCGAGGCGATACGGCGGCGATACGGCGGCGTTAACGAACAGTTTTACGTTTGGCTGCAGATCCCGATGGGGCTTCTGGGGGGAGCCGTGGGGCTCAACACGCTCGGCGTTTTCGTTTCCTCCGTTTTCGGAACGGATCTCCTGACCACGGTGATTGTCGTCGGGGTTATCGTCATTTTTGTCGCGTCGGTCGGCGGCGTGTGGGCGGTCGTGGCGGGAGATTTCGTGCAGATGTTGATCATGCTGCTCGTGACTTCGGTAGCCATGTTCCTGGCCGTCCGGCAGCCGGAGATTGGTGGGATTATGGGTCTGGTTCGCAAGCTGCCGGAGACGCACCTGGATTTCTTCCACCTTACCCGGCCCGGGGTGATGGCATTCTGGGTTTCCGCAATCCTGATTCAGTCGCTCTTTCTCGCCAATGATCTTTCCGCCGGTGCGGCGCGTTTCATGGCGGTGAAGAACGGAGCCCACGCTCGTAAGGCGGCTGCGATGGCCATGGTGCTCAGCGTTATCTTTCCTGTTCTTCTCTTCGTCCCATCTTTGGCGGCGGTAATCTCGCATCCCGACCTGGCAACGGCATTCCCCGATCTGAAGCGGCCGAGCGAGGCGGCGTACGTCGCCGTCTGCCTCAAGGTGATGCCGAGCGGAATGCTTGGCCTTTTGGTGAGCGGTATTTTTGCCGCTGCGATGGCCGGGATGGACACGGGGCTGAACCGCAACGCGGGAATTTTCGTGAAGAACTTCTATCAGCGAATCCTTCGCCCGCGCGCTTCGGAGAATGAACTGCTGCAGGCCAGCCGGGTCTTCACCGTCGTCTTCGGCTTACTCATCATTGCGGGGGGCGTGCTGATTGCGTTGTACCGCGACATGAATCTCTTCGACTTCGCGATCACCATCGGGTCGCTGATCGGTGTTCCGCTGGTCGTTCCGCTGACGCTCGGCCTTTTTGTGAGGCGCACTCCCGCCTGGGCCGGGTGGAGCACGGCGCTGGTCGGCCTCTGCGCGGCGCTCGCCGCGAAGTGGTGGATAGGCCCCTCCCTGTTCGGATGGGTGACCGGAGCAAACGTCGCGGGCCTCCGCCCGCAGGAGCTGGTGGACATCAACTTCGCCACGACGGTCTTCCTCGTTATTGGCATCGGGTCGGCATGGTACTTTGTGACGACGCGATTCGCCCCCGCGCGGGAGACGCCCTACCAGCAGGAGGTTGAGGCATTTTTCAGCGACATGGAGCGGCCGGTGGACCCCATTAAGGAAAACCTCGCCTATGACGATGGCCGCCAATACGAAAAACTGGGCAAACTTTGTCTCGTGTACGGAGGCGTTACGCTGCTCGGAGTTTTGATTCCCAACGGATGGCAGGGGCGGCTCTCGTTTCTTTACGTCGCCGGGGCAATGCTGGTGATCGGGGCTGTCCTCTATGCCCGGCGAACCCGGAACCGCGACAAAACAACGGAACCCGGCGCGCCATCCACGCCCGCGGCGCAACCTTCTACTTCCCTTCCTTCCGCGCATGAGTAAGAACGAGAACCCTCCTGTTTCCCAGACGGATGCCGTAAGCGAGCAGCACGCCGCCCTGGGCCTGGACATCGCCAAACGGTCCACGCACACCACCCACCCGGGGGCCCAATGGTTTCCGAAAGCGGGGCTTGGGTTGTTCGTTCATTGGGGGATCGCCAGCGTTCACGGCAATGCCGACCTCTCGTGGTCTATGATTGCGAACACCACCTATGACGCCGCCGCGAAGGGAAGCAATAAAATGACGCCGGAGGAATACTGGAACCTTGCCGAACGGTTCCAGCCCGATTGCTATGATCCCGACCGCTGGCTTGCGGCGGCAGCAAAGGCGGGGTTTCAATATGCGGTGCTGACCACCATGCACCACGACGGCTATACGCTCTGGCCGACGCGGCATGGGGAACTCGGCGTGCAGTCCCACCTCGGCGGGCGCGATCTGGTGCGGCCCTTTGTGGAAGCTTGCCGAAAGTACGGACTGCGGGTGGGCCTCTATTATTCCCCGCCTGACTGGTATTTCGACCGCGACTGCATGAGCTTCAACTATCGAAGCGACGGCCCGAGGCGGGAGGCAGGCCGCCCCACTTTCGGCACGCGGCACGAACCGCGCAGTCTGCCGCCGCGCACTCCCGAGCACGAAGCGGCGCGGCGTGCCCTCTTTCACGCGCGCGTGGAGGAATTGCTGACCTGGTACGGACCCATCGACCTGCTCTGGTTCGACGGAGGCGATCATGACAACGCGATTCGCGACCGTGCGCGGGAGCTTCAGCCGCATATCGTCATCAATAGCCGGAGTTGCGACGGCGATTTCGACTGCACCGAATGCAGCCTGCCACAGGAGCGCTTCGAAGGCTGGTTCGAAACGCCGCATTGCTGGCAGCATTCCGATCTGCTGACGCCGATTGGCACCCCTATTGATTTTTGGGGCTACCTTCGCGAGGAAAAGTATAAATCCACCGCGTGGATGCTGGAGTCGCTCGTCCGGTTGCGTGCCTGGGGTGGTAATTTTCTCGTCAATGTCGGCCCGAGACCCAATGGCGAGTTGCCGTGTGTCGTCTATGAACGCTTCACCGAGACGGCGGAATGGATGGCCTACGCGAAAGATTCGGTAATCGGGACGGAGCCGGGCCCCTACCCGGAAAAGAGCAACGTGCCCGTGACCCGGGGCTGCGACACCTGGTATCTCCATCTTCTGCCGGGCAGCGACGGCAACATCGAGCTTCGCGATATTCCCCGTCCGGCCTCGTTATTCCTTTTAAGGACAGGGGAGGAGCTGCCCTTCCAGCACGAGGGCGGAATGCTCAGAGCCGTCGTCCCGCAGGACCGCCGCACCCATCTGGTCGACGTGATCGCATTGAAGACCGACGGGGAGATCAGTTGGTAGAAACCGGCGGGAGCCGGCGAAGAATGACAAGAGTTTATGATCCAGTTGCAACGATACGCGGGTAACCCCGTCCTCAAACCCAACCCGGAACGGGCATGGGAAAGCGCCGTCACTGCCAACCCCGGCGCGTGGTACGATGAAGAAACCGGGAAGGTAACAATGCTCTACCGCGCTTCCGCCGCGGACGAGGAGCACAAGGTCTACCTCGGCCTTGCCGTGAGCGAGAACGGCTACGACTTTACCAGGCTTTCCGGCGAAAAACCGGCGGTCTCTCCCTCCGAAGGCTTTGACGGCGGGTGCGTGGAAGATCCCCGGATCGTCAAGATGGACGAATGGTACTACATCGTCTATGCGTCGCGCCCGTTTCCCGCGGGGCAATATTGGCTCCAAACCCCGAACGCGGCATGGAAGCCGCCTTATGCCACCGGGGATTTTCCCCGGTCTCTGCGGGAGAATCTCAGCTCGTCGGGCCTGATGTTGACGAAGGATTTCAAGACCTTCATCCGCGCGGGGCGCATCACCGATCCGTGCCTCGATGACCGCGACGCCATTCTTTTTCCTGAAAAAATCGACGGGAAATTTGCCCTGTTGCACCGGCCCATGGAGTGGGTGGGGAAGGCTTACGGAACGGAAAAGCCCGCGATGTGGATCGCGTTCTCGGACGATATGATGAGCTGGTCGGGGAGCACCCTGCTTGCCAAGGCGGAGTACGAGTGGGAGCGCAAAATCGGCGGCAGCGTCCCGCCGATCAAGACGCCCCAAGGGTGGCTGACGATCTATCACGCCGTTGGGCCGGATACCCACTACCGCCTCGGGGCCTTGATGCTCGACCTTGAAAACCCCAGGAAAGTGACGCATCGTCTTCCGCATTGGATTATGCAGCCCGAGGCCGACTACGAACTCAACGGCTATTACAAGGGATGCATTTTCCCGTGCGGCACCGCGGTGATCGGCGAAACCCTGTTCGTCTACTACGGAGCGGCAGACAAGTATGTCGGCGTGGCTACCTGTAATTTCCAGGAGCTGGTCGACGACCTGATGAAGCACCCCGTTTAGGCGCTGGCAAATGCAAAGGATCGGCAGCATTATCGGCCTGAAGGAGGCAAAAATTGAGGAATACAAGCGGCTTCACGCCGCCATCTGGCCGGAGATCGCGCGGATGATTTCGGACTGCAACGTCCGGAACTACTCAATTTTTCTACGCCGGATGCCGGATGGAAATCATTACCTCTTTAGCTATTTCGAATACACAGGCGAAAACCTGGAAGCCGACATGGCCAGGATGGCTGCCGATCCTTTGACTCAAGAATGGTGGTCTTATTGCAACCCCTGTCAGCAACCTTTGCCTGACCGGAAAGAGGGCGAGTGGTGGGTCCCGATGGATGAAATATTTCATCAGGACTGACCCTCCGCCCCGCCATCCCCGGCTGGCTTTTCTTCGTTGAACAAAATCATTTCCCCACTTCTCGCAACGCAAGTTTCCTCCTTCTGAATACGATGAAAAAGAGCCTCCGCTTTGCCAACCGCGCGCTTCTGCTGGCTGCCGGTTTTCTTGCGCCCCGCGCGGGCCAGGCCAGCCACGCCCACCTGAACTATCCCGACTGGTGGAAGCCCGGCTACGAAACCGAGGTTATTCATGCTCCCGCTCCCGCCAGGGCTGCCGACCGGTTGCGGGAATTTGAGGAGCGCGATTCCGAGGAGCGCGTTCGGCAGCTGGCCGAAGCGTTTTTCGCCCGGATCGACCTCGACCAGGTCAAGATCGCTTCCGACCGTCTTCGTCTCGATTCATGGGGGCGCAACGAAACACGATGGAGCGAACGGCCCAAAGCGGCGCCCGGCATCAAGGAGCTGCTGGGGCAAAAGAAATACCGCGAGGCGCTTGATGCCTACCGCGACTTCTTTTTCCATAGGCTCCTCAACCCGCCCCCCGGCTACCCGATAGTCCCGGAGCACCCCGAAAAGCGGATTTTTATCGAGTTCATTCACCAGCCCGACGAGCTGCTGAAGGAGAACGTTGCCCGGTTCACCATGCTCGATGCCAAGGGGGAAGGAGCCGTCGTCCGGCTGGACATGGGCGCTCCGGGGCAGGTGAACTGGACCTACGTTCCCGAGAACTTCAGGCCGTATGACGATCTGATTTTCCCGCCCGGGGTCAATTTCATGGTCGCTTGCACGAAGCAACCGTACTTCTACGACACCCTCCTGCGAGCCTACATGGAAAGCGGCGACAAGGCGTACCTGAAAAAATGGGCAGCCTTTCACGAAGATCGAATGCTCAACTTTACCGCCGACGCCGATGCGGCGCTGACATCGCCGCCGGTCTCGGGAGCCGCATCGAGCGTCTCCGCGGGCGGAGGGCCCGCCGTGGGGACCCTGGCGATGATGCTGCGGGTATTCGGGCATCTTGGCTATGTGCTCCAGCACAGGCCGGAGCTGGCGAAGGATTTTCCCTCTACAACCCTTGCGAGGATGATTCTCGACCTCTGGAAAGGAGGGCCGATCGGCCTGCGTGCAACGCGCGCTTCATCGAATAACCGCTCCATCGACATGTACTCGGAGCCGTTCTTCCTTGCCGGTCTTGCGTTTCCCGAGTTCGCTCCAGCCCGGTATTACATCCGCGAGAGGATTCGCACCGTGGAGCTTTTCCCGACCGTGACGATGATGCCCGACGGTTCGGACATCGAGAACGAGGTCGGCTATAACCGCGTCTATCTCCTCTCCGCAGCGCGGACGCGCGACACCCTCCTCAAGCTGCCGTCCATCCGGCCGCCGGAGGTGAATGCGAAGTGGTTTGCCGACCTGGAAGATAACTTCGCTCGCCGCTTGAAGTTCCTTCTCTTCATGAAGATCAACAACGGGTGGACCCTCTACCCCTCATATTACCGGGTCACGAACGATTTCACGGGGCCGGACCCGTTGGGGCTCTCCGCCTCGCCCCGGGCGCTTCTCGATCCCGTCATGCAACCGGTGATCGCGAAGCTCTTCGGCGGGGAGGACGGGCAGGGAGCGGAACCGGCGTTTCGCTCGGTTTCCTGGCCGTACGCGGGGAATTATCTGATTCGTTCCGGCTGGGACAAAGACGCGCAGCAGCTCTATATGCAGAGCCCGCGCCCTTACAGCACCGCCACCTGGAAAAACGCGAACGACATCCAGCTTTTTGCCTTCGGTCAGCCACTCCTGACCTATCATACCGAAGGCTATGGCTATGTAAGAAGGGGATACAAAGGCGACGGCGTGGTTAGCGAATGGGAGGAAGGATTCCGTCGGCATCTGGTGGAAAAATACAAGAACCCCGAAATGCACGGCCTTTATCAATGGGAGTTCACGCCGGTGTTCGTCGACGAATGCCCGCAAATTGGCGACGAAGCCTACAAAGCCCTTCCTGAAAGTGTTCGCAACGATCCCACGCCGATGTACGGCCGCGGAACGGCAATGGCATACCAGACTCCCCTCCAGAACCGGTGGCATGAATCGCCGCGGTTTACGTTCTGCGAGGGGGAGTACTCCGGGCCTTTCGCGAAGGTGGATGCTTCACGTGTCATCAATGGGGTTTCCCACCGCCGCCAGATTCTTTTCTGCAGGGAAGCAGGAGTATGGCTCGTATGGGATCGACTGAACGGCGATGCACCCCATCACTACCGGGTGGAGTGGAAATTCGCGCAGCCATTCGAATCCAGCCAGCGGCAGCAGATCCCCGGGTTTGCGCCTGGTGACATTCGTGCGGAGGAACAAGGGCGCACTTTGCGGACGGCGAAAAAGGGCACGGCGAACCTGACGATCGCGATGCAGAGCGCCTCCCCGCTCGAGCCGGTCGGAACCAGTGTCGTCTTTAAAGGCTCCGGCACGGTGCTGAGTCTGCTCTATCCGAGGCGCACGATCGATACGGATCTTTCCAAGGTGACGCGCTGGGAAGGCGGGCGGGGACAGACCGGCTTGGAAGCCCTCACACCGGAGGGTTACCGGGTGGAGGTCCGCACCGCCGCGTCCGGCAAGGGCGCTCCCGCAACGCTGGAGCTGGACGGAAAGAAGATTAATGCGGAATCGCTCGTCATTGTAACTGATCCCGCCGGGCGCAAAAGCGGCATTGTCCTTGGCAGCCAGTCCGGGAAGTGGGGCGACACCGCGCTCTCCGAGCAGGTCCGTGATTTCGAGTTTGCCGAAGATTCCGATAAAAAGGACGGTGCGGGGAACGTGGCCATCCTTCCCATCCATCGTCCGCTGGAGCGGCCTGCCATCGAACCCGCGGCGAATTGCTTTATCGACGAAGCGACCGTGCGGATCACGCACACGGTGCCGGGGGTCGAGCTTCGCTATACGCTTGACGGAACCGAGCCGACGCTCGCTTCACCTCTTTATGAAAAGCCGCTCGCGCTCCGCGCGACGACAACCGTCCGCGCACGGGCCTTCCGTCCCGGCGTGACGGAGATGCCTCCAACCTCCTCGGGAACTCTGGTATCCGAGACGCTGGAGGCGGTTTACACCCGGCGCAAGCCGGTTGCTGCCGCCCCTGAGCCAGAGGACGCGCAACCGGGCCTTTCCTTCGCCTACTATAAGGGAGATGCCTCCACCGGCGCGGAAGAACCCGCCGGGATCGCTCCGGAGAAGAGCGGCGTGGTGAAAGAACTGCTCGATGCCCCCATCCGGGGGAAAAAGCAGAGCGATCTTTACGTCTACCGCGGCTACCTGAAGGTCCCCGAAGACGGAGTTTATTCCATTCACGCCCCGTCGGAGTTTGTCACGCCGGGGATCGACGCGGGGTATGACCTCCGCCTCTGGCTGGACAAGCAGGAATGGCAGCCGGCCACCGGATGGCATAACTATGCGACCTGGTCCGTTCCGTTGAAAAAAGGGCTTCACCCGATCAAGGTGATCTATGTCGACTGGCGTCGCAGCGGAATGACCTCCTTCGGCGTCCCCTGGCGCGGGGAGCACCCCGTTTTGAAGATCTCGGAGCTTGGCGGAAAGCCCCGGCCAGTCCCTGCGGGTTGGTTGTATCATTAGTCCCGGCCTTGAGCCGCTGTTTTCAACGTTTTTAATTTTGCCATGAAACCCTCCTGCACTCTCGCCACGCTTCTTCTTTCTTTGCCGGGTCTTGTCATTGCGGAGAACTCGCGGTCTCCCGCACAGGCTCAACCGTCCAAACCATCTCAGCCGACTCAGTCGAGCCAATCAGCACGGGTGATCCTTACCCCGAAGCCTTCAAGCAAGCCGAGGATCAACGGCCCCTCGGTTTTTGGGGCGCGGCCAGGATCTCCGTTCCTTTACGCAATCCCCGCAACCGGGCAGCGGCCGATGGAATTTGCCGTCGACGCCCTCCCCGAAGGATTGACGCTCGACGCGGCGACCGGCCGAATCACCGGTGCCTTGAAGGATTCCGGGGAATGGACAGTCACCCTGCGTGCCCGGAATGCGCTTGGATCGGCGGAAAAGAAATTCCGCATCGTGGCCGGTGAGAAGATCGCCTTGACCCCTCCCATGGGCTGGAACAGCTGGAATTGCTGGGGTGGCGCGGTAAGCCAGGAGAAGGTGCTTGATGCCGCGCGGCAGATGGTCGAGAAAGGCCTGCGCGACCACGGCTGGACGTACGTAAACATCGACGACGGCTGGCAGGGTGTCCGCGGCGGAGAGCTGAACGCGATACAGCCCAACTCGAAGTTTTCGGACATGAAGGCACTGAGCGACGCCATCCACGCGATGGGATTGAAGTTCGGGATCTATTCATCTCCGTGGCGCGGCACTTACGAGGGCCACATCGGTTCCACCTCGGCGTATCCTGACGGGGTGGAGGAATGGATCAAGTCTGGCGATCACAATCCTTTCTACTGCATCGGCGCCAATGACGCGGAACGCGAAAAAAAGCGGAAGGAGAACTGGCAGTTTGGCGCTTACTCCTTCGTAGAGCGCGATGCCAGGCAGTGGGCTTCCTGGGGAGTGGACTACCTGAAGTATGACTGGTTCCCCAACGACGTGCCTCACACCCGGGAGATGGCGCAAGCGCTCCGCAACAGCGGGCGCGATGTCATTTATAGCCTGTCGAACAGGGCTCCCTATGACCGTGCCGAGGAGCTTTCCCGGCTGGCAACGCAGTGGCGGACAACCGGTGACATCAATGACACCTGGAAAAAAGTGGTTCAGATCGGCTTTTCACAGGATCGCTGGGCCGCCTACACGAAGCCCGGGCAATGGAGCGATCCCGACATGTTGGTGGTGGGGCATGTGGGCTGGGGGCCAAAAGTGCGCGATACCCGGCTGACCCCGGACGAACAGTATGCGCACGTTTCCCTGTGGTGCCTTCTTTCCGCTCCGCTATTGATTGGGTGCGATCTCTCGCAACTCGACGACTTCACGCTGGGTCTCCTCACGAACGACGAAGTGTTGGAGATCAACCAGGACCCGCTCGGCAAGCAGGCGACCCAATGCCGTAATGACGGCCGGCAGGCAATTTATGCCAAGCCGCTCGAGGATGGTTCCGTTGCGGTGGGGTTATTTAACTTGAGCGAAGAGACGATGCAGATCGAAGTCCGGTTCGACACCTATGGCGATCTGCCGTTGATCGGCCAGAAACAGGCGGTGCGCGATCTCTGGCGGCAAAAGGATATTGGGGTTTTCGAGAATAAATTCCAAGCCGAAGTCGCCTCTCACGGCGTTATCCTGATCCGCATGCGGCCGGTGAAGTGACGCTGAAGTGCGCTGAAGGCGGACGGGTTTGAAGGCGACAGTGGCCTCTCTCGTGCAACGTTTCGGAGGTGTGAAGGAGGAGAGCCAAACCCAAAGCGGCGCTGTCGCGCCATACCCCAAGACGCTATCGCGCCTGCATGGGGTACGTGTTGCGCGCCAGCGTCTTGATTTGCGGTGATTCTGCACCGCTTTTATCACGAAGAGCAACCTCGAGATCCAGGGCAACCCCCACTTGAAAGGTTCTTCTTTCAAGCCGTCGGTTTGACCGAAGCCGCCTGGTTTCCGATAATCTCGAAGCGCCGATGGAACAGCGGCGACGAATTCAATAACCGGCTCGCCTGCAGATCTTCACGAATGGGCGACCGGAGCTTGTGCAAACCCCTCAAACCGCTCTTGCGAGCGGTTTTGTGGTTTCGAATGGATGGGACCACTGCCGTGGTCCCATCCATTCACACCCGACGCGAAAACGCACCGGGTGCAGTGTTGGTTATGGAGTTCCGTTACTGGCCGCTTCCGGCCCGCTGCTCAATCCGTTGCTGCGGAGAGCTTCGGCAATTCCCGCCGCGGAGCCTTGGGCTGAAATCTTGGGCTTCAGTTGCCGGTCATAGGTGAGCGTTCCGTTGGTTTCGTTCTCGACATCGGTAAGCTGGGTCAACACCAGCGCGCTGAGGCCGAGTTCGTTCGAGCGGTCGATGAAGCGTTTGCACGAGATGGGAGAGACGCCATAGCCGTACTCGCCAACGACCGAAGCGCGATTGGGCTCCGGCGCAAGAGGCGCGTCCTTTCCTCCGTAACAGTGATAATCGATCACGTCCCCAAGCCCGATGTCCCAGAACCCTTCGGGGTTGGCTCCCTTGCCTCCTCCGGTTCCGCTTTCCGCGTTGATAAGGCGAGTGGGGTCAAGCTTGCGGGTGACTTCGACCATTCGTTTCTGGATTTCATTCGCGGCCTCCGAGGGGCGTTCGACGGTTTTGCCTTCCTCATTGACGACCTTATCCGCAGTGAGGCCCCACCCTTCGTTGAAGATGACCCACATCACAATGGAAGGGTGGTTGAAACGGCCTTCCACCATTCGCTTGAGTTCCTCTTCGAACTGCTGCTTCCGGTCAGGAATTAGTCGTCCGTTCTTGTCTTCGATCAGCAGTTTGCGGGTGGAAGGCATATCCTGCCAAACCAGCACGCCAAGCTTGTCGGCCCAGTAGTACCAGCGTTGCGGCTCCACCTTGATGTGTTTCCGCAGCATGTTGAAGCCCAGCGCGCGGGTCATTTCGATGTCGGAGCGCAAGGCCTCGTCGCTCGGGGCGGTATAGACGCCGTCCGGCCAGTAGCCCTGGTCGAGGTAGCCATTCTGGAAGATGAACTTGTTATTGAGAAGCAGGCGGGTGACTCCCCGCTCGTCGGCCCCGACGGAGATCTTGCGGAGGCCGAAATAACTCCCGACCGTGTCCGCGGGTTCCTTCCCTTCCAGCAAGGTGACTTTCAGGTCATAGAGGAAGGGGGCCGTGGGCCACCAAAGCTTTGCGGCGGGGATCGGGATGGCGAGCTCCTTTCCGGGAACGCCGGTTGCCTGCGCGACTTCCTTGCCGTTCTCCAGCACCACGGCCTTCACCGCGCCCGTGGATTTCGACGCGCCGACCGTGAGCCGAATCTCGCTGCGATCCACGTCGGGAACGATTTGCAACCGCTGGATGTACGAATCGGCCACGGGCTCAACCCACACGGTCTGCCAGATTCCCGTCGCCGGCGTATAGAAGATGCCCGCCGGTTTTTGGGTCTGTTTGCCGCATGGCTGCCCGAGGTCGATCGGGTTCCATACCGAGGCGACGATTTCCTGCTTTTTTCCGGGCTGGAGCGCGTCTGTGATATCGAACGTAAAACCGTCGTACCCGCCCTTGTGGGAGCCGACTTCCTTGCCGTTCACCCAGACTTTCGTTTCCCAGTTGGAGGCTTCGAAATGGAGCAGGATGCGCTTTCCCGTCCAGGTAAGCGGGAGCTCGAAACTCCGGCGATACCAGACGGTGCTTTGCTCATCGATCATCTTGTTAACTTTCGAGAGCACCGACTGGACAGGGAAGGGGACGAGAATTTTTTCCCCATAGACTTCCGGTGCGGAGCTTCCGCGCGCCGTGATCGCGAACTCCCAGCTTCCGTTCAGGTTCAGCCAGTTGGTTCGCGTCATCTGCGGGCGCGGGTATTCGGGGTGGATCGGCTGATCCGCCGTGATGGCTGTGCCCCACCTGGTGACAGGGACGCCACCCGCAGGAGGCCATGATTCCGCAAAGAGCGAAGTCGAGAGACAGGCGATCAAAAATCCGGCAGAGATCTTGGGGAGGAGGGGGAATGCGCGACGGCGCAGGGAAGAACGACTCATAGTGGCGGATGATGAAGTGAAATGGTATGGAAATGCAATGAAACAATTCTTGTTTATGTGCACTAGATGATGCGAGTTTCATTCGAGGGAGCCCTTTGATGGCCTCTGGCTCTCGGGTTTGTTTTCCAAAGAGCTCTTATGGAATAAGATGAAAATTTATTGATTTATCTGGCTTTCCCGCGTGAGATTCCCGGATGCAAGCCAAAATAGACCAAGGGATGAAGATCGCACTCTTTGGTTTGTTGGTTTTCGCATTGCTTGCGGTACAGCGGCCTGCGATTGGAGCCAGCCCTGGTTTCTTCCGCACCGTCAGCCGGGACGGGCGCTGGGATTTGATCGGCCCGGATGGGAACAACGTGATCTCGAAGGGGGTATGCAGCGTGAGTTTGGATAACGACTTTCTTTCAAACGGAAATCGTTCCCCCTACGCGGAGGCGGCCCTCGCGAAGTATGGGAATGCGGGCCAGTGGCGGCTTGCGACCGCGAAGCGATTGCAAGGGTGGGGGTTCAATACGGTTGGCGCATGGTCGGACCCCCGGATGGAAGAGCCCATGGATGGAAGCCGTCTCGCCGCGACGGTTAATGTCGGGCTGGGTTTTCAATTTCACGAGAAGATGAACCCCGGCGCGAATCTCTGGCAGCAAAAGGGGTTCCCTGATGTTTTCGATCCGCAGTTCGGAACGTTCTGCATCCAGACGGCGCGGCGCATCTGTTCCGCCCGCCGGAATGACCGGCATCTGCTCGGCTGGTTCACGGATAACGAGCTTGGATGGGGTGAGCTATGGCGCGGCCCCGGTGAGGAATTGCTGGTGCGCTTCCTTAACATGCCGCACGCCTCGCCCGGCCGGAGGGCGGCGTTCGCGATGCTTAGGCGGCGGTATGGCGCAATCGCGCGGTTCAACGCCGCGTGGCAGGTGAAGTTTTCTTCCTGGGAGGAGGCTGCGCGCGCTAAGGAAATCGCGTCGCCGCCGGGGATCGATCGCCGCAAGTCGCCTGACGCCCCGTTCGTTGCGGACTGCAATGCCTTTCTCGCCGAAGCCGCAGACCGCTATTTTAAAACCGTGCGAGAAGCCATCCTGGCTGCGGACCCGAATCACCTCTTGCTCGGGTGCCGCTTTGGCTATGTGCCGGAAAAGCCGGTCCTGGAAGCGGCTGCGCGGTGGATGGATGTTCTATCGTGCAACGTTTACCGGGAAGACCCCTCGCGCGACCTTGCCCGCTACGCCGACGTCCGGAAGCCGATTTTGATCGGAGAATTTTATTTTCGTGCGACTGACAGCGGGCTACCGAACCGGAACGCGGGACCGCCAACGGTTGCAACCCAGGAAGATCGTGCCGCCGGTTTTGAAAAGTATGTGCGTGCCGCGCTGCGCTTTCCTGAAGTGATCGGCTATCACTGGTTCCAATACGCGGATCATCCGGCGGAAGGCCGCTTCGACGGGGAGAACTCCAACTGCGGTCTCGTCACTATCGAGGATCGGCCGTACGACATTCTTGTCCAGAGGATGATCCGGATCAACGCGATGGCGGAGGAATTGCACAAGGCTTCGTCGCGGAAGCCGGGAGCACCGTAGCTTTCGTGATCCCGCGATCAGGGCCGGGATGTTTCGTCCTACGCCGTCTCGGAGGCCGGGATGAGCTTTGGCTCCATGATGAGACTCATAAAGGGGGCCGAAGGATGCTCGATGCGCCAGAGCAGCCTTTCCACCGCCTGTTGGCCGATCAGCTCGGCCTGGAGATCGATCACCGCGGGTGGGGAGCGAAGCGCCGAAAGGTAGGGTTTTTCGTTGTTGCAACTCACAACGGTAATATCGCGGCCGGGGACCACCCCATGCCGCTCCAGTTCCCGGTAAACCAGGGGAACGATGACGTCGGCCGTCACGAAAATCCCGCCGGGCCTTCCCTCGCAGTCTTGGAGCAGCTGATCGACAAGTGCTCTGACGACGGCGGGTCTCGGCGCGTTGCTGTCCATCATCACCTGGAGCATGTTATCGTTCGTGAGATTTTGGACGGTGCCACCGAGCACGCGCATATATTGCGAGAACGCCGAAACACGGGCGCTGAAGACTTCGGTGCCCGAGGGGCCGAGCACGGCCGTCTTGAAAATCGCCTTCTGTGAAAAGTACCGCGCCGCCATGCGGCCCACGGTGTCGTTGTTATAGGAGACGTAATCGCACCATCCGGCCGAGGGAGCGCCGAGCATCTTGACGGCGGGCAGCCGTTGGAGCGCCTCCGGCCACTCCTTGGAATCGTCATTGCTTAAAATCAGAAAGCCGTCCACGACAGGCTGCTTGAACTCTTCCCATCGCGCGATGGAGGTGACCTGGCGGATGATGCAGGTCATCCCCCGCTCGTTCAGGGCGGCCTCCGCCCCATGAATCGCATAGGCATAGATTGGAGCGCAGTTGGTGATCCATTTCAGGTTCTTGTGCCCGGTCAGGACGATGCAGACCGCCTTCGTGGAGGATCGCGAACCTGATCTACGATGTGCCTTGGATGGTGAGCGCCCGGCGGGTGTCAGCCGGTAGCCCATCTCCGTCATGATCCGGTTGACGTGGGTGACCGTTTCGGGAACGACCAGAGGCGAGCGGTTGATAACGCGGGAGACCGTGGAAACACTTACTCCGGCTGCCCGTGCCACATCGCGCATGGTCGGGTTCCGGGCCAAATTTCTTCGCATGATCATGGTGGTCTATCGAGTTCCGGCTTGTCGGCTGCCTGGGGTCATGGGGATTTACAACCGTTTCGGCAGAGCCCCCTCCTTCGTTTTCAGGACGATCACGGTGTCTGTCCCGTCCCGGGCCTCCCCGGCGAGATGGATGGTCAGCGTGTTTCCCGAAGCGTTAAGCGCCAGCGGGCTTTTCGCCGCGTCGGCAAGGAGCCAGGCCGATTCCGCTTGGCCGGCCGCAATCCCCGGCACCGTCAGTTTCTGATCCTCGGGCCACTGGAAGACATGAAGATAGAGCACCTCTCCCTTTCGGGTAATTCTTCCCCAGTCGGGCGCTTTGGGAAAGGGACTTGCCGCGGTGCCGTAAATCGATTCGCCATTGGCCTCCAGCCATTTGCCGATTTCCTTCAGAGCCTCAATGCTCGGTTGCGGGATTTCGCCCTCGCGGGTGGGGCCGACGTTGAGAAGGTAATTGCCTCCCTTGCTGGCGATGTCGACAAGGTTTCGTACCAACGTTTGCGGCGTCTTCCAGCGCGAGTCCCCCTGGTTGAAGCCCCAGGAGTTGTTGATCGTCATACAGCTTTCCCAATCGAAGGCTTCAACGCCGTTGCCGGGGATATACTGCTCCGGGGTCGCGAAGTCTCCGGCGAAGTTCGGGCCTTCCGTAAAGCCGCTCATCCCCTTTCGGCTGACGGTGACCCGGTTATTGATGATGATCGAGGGCTGGAGCGAGCGGCAATAGGCGTAGAGATCGCGCCCCTGCTCCGCCGTCCAGGCTTTGATCCATTCGCCGTCGAACCAGAGAACGCCAAGCGGGCCATAGTTCGTCAAAAGCTCCTTCAACTGGCCTTTCATATGGGCGCGGTATTCGGCCCATCGGGGGACCGGCGCGGCTTCGACCTCCTTCTGCGTCATTTTTTTGTCGGAGGTGAAGGCTTCCCAGACGCTTCCTTGGGCGAGAGGGTGGTGCCAGTCCATGATCGAGTGATAGAGCCCGAAGGTTATCCCCTCCTCCCGGCAGGCTTCCGCGAGTTCCTTGACCACATCACGGTTTGCCGGGGTCGACATGATGTTGTAATCCGTGAGCTTGGTGTCCCACATGCAGAAGCCATCGTGATGCTTGCTCGTCAGCACGACATATTTCATGCCGGCCTGCTTCGCCAGGCGGGCCCACTGCCGGGCGTCGAATTTGCTGGCAGTGAAATCCGCGGCATACTTTTCGTATTGGGGAATCGGGACGCGGCCTTGAAGCATGTACCACTCGCCGCGGGCCGGTACGGAGTAGATTCCCCAGTGAATGAACATTCCAAAACGGGCCTCTCGCCACCACGCCATCCGGGCATCGTGTTCGGCCTTGGTTTCACTGGGGAACGGGGCTGTTTCCTCGCCGGGAGCGGATGAAGGGAGGGCCATTCCGGCCAGCAGCCCCAGCGATGCGATTGCGGGAAAGCAGGATTGAAGGAAGGTGTTCATACGATGACTGATGGGGAAGGTCAGGGTCGATCGAAGGGTGGACGTTTACCGCCCCGTCCCTGGGGTACGCGCGACGACGCGCGGGTTTTTGCCCGGTTCGTGGGAAAGGCGGCCGTCGAGCGAAGCAAATTGGCCACGCAGGTTCAGGAACGTTTTCGTTCCTTGCTGCCTGCCTGAGAGGCGCTGGATGGCATCGGCGAGCGTGAGCTTTGTTCCGTCGGTCTTGACGAGTTGCACTGCCTCAAAAACGCGGGCTGGTTCGCCATCCGCCTCAAAGCAGACTTCCTGAAGGCCGGAAAGCGATGCCTTCACGCTGTTGTCCCAGCCGCAGTTGACCTGATTGCGCCAGTCCAGGACCACCCGTTCGTCTTCGAAGACGCGCTCTTCCGGCATGCGGTAAAACCAGTTTTGCGGAATGCGCGTTTTCTCCAACCCCGGGCCGGAAATCAGCAGATCGCTGGGCGGCTCCTGCCGAACCGCCCATGGCTTCGGATAATGCCGCCAGATTCCCGACTTTTTCCACGGCGTGGAACGGGCGTCGGCAAAATCCACCTGGAAAGTATGGAACCCTTTCTGCAACGGAATCGACCAGGTGCCATGACCGTGCCACCACTGGGTAAGCTCCCACTCCTGCCCGTCGATGTAGACGCGCAGATCATAACTTGGCGCGTTGTCCATGTAGCAGAGTTCGTGCGGGGCGTGGAACGTGTAGACCCCGTCCGCAGGGATATTGAGGTAGCCCTTGAAACGCGCTCCATAGTAGTCGTCCCCGGCGATCCTGGTGAGATCCATTTCCCGTGCGACCGTCCCGCCGCCTTGCGCCGGGAGCCAGTGGGCACTGGCGTAGAGGGTCCACCACGGGCCGGAAAGATAATCGTAGTTCAGGCCGGGCTTGAGGGCGGCGGCATTGACCTGTACCGCTGGCTGCATCGGCTTCTTGTAGAACCACCCATAGGTGGGGCTGGAGAAGTGGGTGCCGTTGATCTCGAACTCTTCCGCTGGAATCGGCTTTCCATCCGGCCCGAGCCTCCAGGCGCGGGCGGCAATTTCCGTACTCTCGGTAATGGTGATCGGCCCCGTATAAAGCGGCGACTGGAGCGTCGGCGGTGTCCCGTCCGTCGTATAGTGAATTTCGACGTTGGGCGTCTCGCTGTTCATCCGGACGATTTCCTTTTCGAAAAACGTGTTGCGAGCGGGCTCGAACTTCACCGGCGCGATAGGCCGGTAAATCGGGGTGGTCTTGAGGCCAGCGCGATCCTGCACAAATTCGAAGTCTGCCTGCTGCGGCGTGAAGCTGCGCCCCTGATAGATGAACTGTTTGCCGCCGAGGAGAATGCCGCTCAGGCCCTTGCTGCTGCGGCAGACGAGAAGCGCCTGGCCTTTGCCCTTGATCGGGCCGCAGACGAAGTCGGCCTGATCAAGACCCGCCGTCTGGTACCAGATTTCTCCGCCGTCCCGCAGTTTGGCGTGGAAGCCGACGCTCCCTTGGCCATTCATTGCCTGAACGGAAGCGACGGGATCGGGGTGATCCTCATCCCGGGAGGCGAGCAGGCTTGCAACCGTCAGCTTTTCGGCCTCCGCCGACACATCGACGGGCTGTTCCGCGATCGCGAAATTGGGAATCCGCCGGTTATATTTCCCCTCCGGCTTCGCCTGTCTGCTCACGTCGTAACTGAGCGGCTGGTCTGAAAACTGGTAGACCGTCGCCGAAGGGCCGTCAGGGTTGTCGCTCCGGAGGATATTGTCAGCTTCCTCAACGACCAACTGCGTATTGCTGAATTCCTGGGTCGGCTGTTTTGTCCGGGTGGAGAGTGAGAACGTATAGGGAATCGTATAGCGATACGAGCCGCCATCGGTCGAGTTGATGGCATCCGTCACAATGAACAGTCTTGCCCCGCGGATCTGCAGGATCTGGCGGCCGGCCCGCATGCCTTCCACGGCGGGCCCGAGGGAGAGCTGCTCCTCAGCTCCCGATCCCCGTGTTCCCGGGAACTTTTGGTAGCCCCCCTCGAAAAGCGCTTCGCCGAAATCGAAGTGCTGGGTGCTGAGCCAGCGAAGCGGTGCGGGATTCTCGTCAGCGTTGGTCAGCGCCATCGTCTTCGTCCCGGGGGCAAAGCATTGCATCCGGCCGTAAAGTTGCTGAGGGGGCAGGCCATTTACCTGGACAGGCTGTGCCGCAACGAGCGGGAATCCG
>Ga0180217_1001328_pt1 | contig 27981 bp, 25 predicted proteins | sample eDN3rd37CBELigOP_FD_128521 | JGI IMG/M metagenome (GOLD analysis project Ga0180217, IMG submission 128521) | Enriched Organic Plus compost microbial communities from Emeryville, California, USA - eDNA 3rd pass 37_C BE-Lig OP (version 2) (version 2) ... | reverse complement strand
TGGCCGCCCGCCGTGTGCTCAGCGACCAACCTACCTGACGCCTCCCAGCGGCGCAGGGTTGTGATCGACACGCCCAGCGCCGACGCCGCGACCCCGATGCTAACCAATCTCTCCATAATGGATAGTTTAGCATAGTTTTGCGCAGATACTGTTCAAGCTGTTAAAGCCCCTTGCTCAGGCCTTTTTCTTTTGACCGACTTTGGGCTCGGTGCCTTTGATGATTCTGTTCAGGTTGGCACGATGGCGATAGATCAGCAACAGGCTGATCACCGAGATGGTCAGGGCGATCGGCCCTTGCAAAGGCCAGAGCGCACCAGCGGCGAGAATATAGTAGAACGGCGCAAAGAGCGCGCTAGTGATCGCAGAAAGTGATGACATCCGGAAGAAGTAAAGCACGATCAGCCAGGTCAGCAATGTGGCCAACCCTAGCCAGAGAGAAAGGGCAAGCAGGATGCCCAAGGCAGTGGCAACACCTTTGCCACCCTTGAAGCCCAGGAATACCGGGTAGAGGTGCCCAAGGAAGACCGCAACAGAGACTGCAGCCAGTGTCCATGGTCCGGCCATGTACTGCGCAGCCAGCCATACTGCGAGCCAGCCTTTGAAACAGTCACCGAGCAGCGTTACCAAGGCTGCAAGCTTGTTGCCCGAGCGCAGGACATTGGTTGCTCCAGGGTTGCCAGAGCCATAGGTTCTGGGGTCTTGCAGGCCGAATATTTTGCTTGAGACGATGGCAAAGGGTACGGAGCCAAGAAGGTAGGCTACGATGATGGCAGCAATCGCCATCGGGGTATTGTCCAGTGAGATCATTGTCTTGTCGGCTTCGGTTATAGCAATCGGGAATCCGTGAATGTATCGTTGAAGTCAAAGTGTACAGAGTCGCAGCCCATCTTGCATCTGGCAGTTTGTGCAACAGGTGCCAGACGGTGTCGTAGGTGCTGCGTGATGCGGATCAAAAATCTATAAGGGACTCTTTGTGGCCAGGGCTGTACAATCGGGTGTCTTTGGTTGTTCGCGAGTGTCGGCACTGATGAGAATTCTTGTTTCCAATGATGACGGATATACGGCACCCGGGATAGAGATGCTCTGTGAGTCTCTCAAGGACCTGGGGGAACTGACTGTGGTGGCTCCAGAAGTCAACCACAGCGGCGCTTCCAACTCCCTGACATTGAACCGTCCATTGCAGGTGCGCAGGTCGAGCAACGGTTTCTATGTGGTCAATGGCACGCCTTCGGACTGCGTCCACGTGGCGTTGACCGGTTTGCTCGACTTCAAACCCGATCTGGTGGTCTCGGGAATCAACAATGGCGCCAACATGGGCGATGACACCCTGTATTCGGGGACCGTCGCTGCGGCAATCGAGGGGCATCTGTTCGGGGTTCCTTCCATTGCCTTCTCCCTGGTAGAAAAAGGCTGGCACCATCTGGATGCCGCCGGGCAGGTTGCACGTGAACTGGTTGAGCGTTTCATCCGCAGTCCATTGCCAGGCAATGTATTGTTGAATGTCAACATTCCCAGTTGTCCTCGTCATGAAATGCGTGGTACCGTGGTCACGCGGCTAGGCAAACGACATGCGTCTCAGCCCGTTATTCCGGCGTTAAATCCGAGCGGTGAAACGGTCTACTGGATCGGCCCGGCGGGAAATGCAAGGGATCTTTCAGAAGGAACGGATTTCTATGCGATCTCGCAGCGACAGGTGACAGTGACCCCCCTCCGGTTGGATCTGACGCATGAACAGCAGCTTGATCCAGTTGATCGATGGTTAGGGCATGCGACGTAAACCTCTATTCAGTCCACTGACCGGGATTAGGCCCATCAACAGCAACACCCGTGTCACCTTGCCAGGGCAAAGTGCGGCAGACAGCATCCAGCCAAAGCCAGCAGCGGTGCGTCCTGTTGTGCCAGGGCAGAACCTGGGGCTGACATCGGAGCGCTCAAGATTGCGCATGGTCGAGCGGTTGAAGGCCAGTGGAATAGAGGATGAGGACGTGCTCAATGCCATGGCCAAGGTGCCAAGGCACATGTTTGTTGATGAAGCGTTGGCAAGCAGGGCCTACGAGGATGCTGCCTTGCCGATAGGCTTTGGCCAGACCATATCCCAGCCATGGGTCGTGGCGCACATGCTGTCGCATCTGCGTCGCAGCGGCAGATATGCCAAGGTGCTGGAAGTGGGGACTGGTTGTGGTTATCAGGCTGCTGTGCTGGGCATGCTGTATCGCCAGGTTTACAGCATCGAAAGGGTCAGGCCGTTGTACGATACGGCAAAGGATCGATTGGCAGCGCTTGGTTTGCGAAATGTGCACTTGCTTTATGGCGATGGCATGCAAGGCTGGAAAACCCAGGCACCATTTGATGCCATAGTTGTGGCAGCTGCAGGTATCCAGATTCCGCAGGCTTTGCTGGATCAGCTGGCAGTGGGTGGGTATCTGATTGCGCCACAGGGGCATGTGCAGCAGAGGCTGGTACTGGTGGTTCGCCAGGATACCCAGCGTTGGATAAAACATGAATTGGAGGCTGTGCGGTTCGTGCCGCTCAAGCCTGGTGTACAGACATGAGATTTCAGGAGAGTCGGATGAGTGAAGTCCGCGCACTGACGTTTGCGAGTTCAACGCAGTCACGCGTCGGTCGCACTCCAAGGATTTCCTTGGGGAAACTGCTTGGCATTGCAGCCTTTCTGGCTTTGACCGGGTGTGCAGGCACAGGGCCTGGGTCACCCGTCACTGACCTGACTGGTGGTAGTAGTTCAGCAACGTATACGGTCAGGCCTGGAGATACGTTGCACTCCATTTCCCGTCAGACAGGTGTGAGCGTTGAAAGACTGGCTGCGTTAAATGGCATTTCCAACCCAAGCATGATCAGGGTGGGGCAGAGGCTGCGCCTTGGCGACAAGGCTGTTGTTTCAGAGCCTTCGGTCTCGTCATCTGAACAATCCGGCAAATCTGGGCCAGTGACCAGGGCGGCCGATGCAGGCAAGCTGGATATGGTCTGGCCCGCCAAAGGCACCATCATCACCCAGTTCACGCCTGAGAGCAAAGGCATTGACATCGCAGGCAAGGTCGGTGAACCAGTGGTTGCGGCTGCACCGGGCAAGGTTGCGTATGCCGGCAATGGCGTGCGCGGACTGGGGAACCTCGTGATCCTTGACCATGGCAGTGGCTTTATCACGGCATACGCACATAATGAGAAACTGCTGGTCAAGGCAGGAGACCAGGTCACCAAGGGCGGTCAGATTGCGACCCTGGGCCAGACCGATACTTCATCGCCAAGGCTGCACTTTGAGGTCAGACGCAATGGGACACCTGTCAATCCGCTGCGCTATCTGCCAGAAAATCAGCCTTAAGACGTGAGATCGCATGACACCGGTCCTCGTGTTCGATCTTGAGACGATTCCAGATGCCCGTGCTCTGCGCCTGCTCAACGGCTGGGACGGGCTTGATGAAGAGCAAGTCATTGAACGGGCACTGGCCGAGCGTGAAGCGGCCACTGGCAGTACTTTCCTGCCATTGCACCTGCACCAGATTGTCGCCATTGGTTGTGTGTTCCGGGATGACAAGGGATTGCAGGTTCGCTGCCTGGGCAAGGCCGACGATCCCGAGAAAAACCTGATCCAGCAGTTTTTCAAGACAATAGATTTCTACACGCCTCAACTGGTGAGCTGGAATGGATCAGGCTTTGACCTTCCTGTGCTGCATTACAGGAGCCTGATCCATGGCATTACGGCAGCCCGATACTGGGAGACAGGCCAGGATGACCGTGATTTCAAGTTCAACAACTACATCAGCCGTTATCACGACAGGCACCTTGACCTGATGGATGTGCTGGCCAAGTATTCCGCCCGTGCCAATGCACCTTTGGATGAACTGGCCAAGCTCTGTGGTTTTCCAGGAAAGTTGGGCATGGACGGCAGCCAGGTCTGGAAGGCATGGAAGCAGGGACGCAAGCAAGAGGTTCGGGCATATTGCGAGACGGATGTCGTCAACACCTGGCTGATGCTGTGCCGCTTCAGGCTTGTCCGTGGCGAACTGAGCATGCAGGCCTACCAGGAAGAGATTGACCTTGTACGTTCGGTGCTTGAATCGATTGATGCACCGCATTGGAAAGAATACCTAGAAGCCTGGAGTAAAGGGCAATGAAACCCGCAGCACCCGAAGTAACCCTGAAAATAGAATCGTTGGACCATGAAGCCAGGGGAGTTGCCCGGCTTGATGGCAAAGTCGTCTTTGTTGACGATGCACTTCCTGGCGAAACCGTCACGGCTCAGATCTACCGCAAAAAGCCGTCCTACAATCTGGCCACGACGCGCAGCGTGCTCAAGCAGTCATGGATGCGTGTGCAGCCCAGATGTGCTCACTATGGAGTATGCGGGGGCTGTTCGATGCAGCACCTCGATCCGATGGCACAGGTCGCAGTCAAACAGCGTCTGCTGGAAGACGCATTTCGCCACATCGGGAACCTTCGTCCGCAACGCATGCTTGCACCCATCTATGGCCCATTCTGGGGCTACCGGTACCGTGCCAGGCTGACAGTGCGCCATGTGGCCAAGAAGGGCGGCATCCTGATTGGGTTTCATGAAAGAAAAAGCAGCTATGTTGCCGACATGGACAGTTGCGAGGTGCTGCCAAGAAAGGTCAGCAATCTGTTGGTGCCGCTGCGCAAGCTCATCGGTTCGATGAGCATCATGGATCGCCTGCCACAGATTGAAGTGGCGGTCGGCACTGACGTGGTCGCGCTGGTTTTGCGGCACTTGGAGCCGCTTACAGACAACGACAAGCAGCTGCTGCGAGAATTTGCCCGCGAGCACCAGGTACAGTGGTGGTTGCAGCCCAAGGGTCCGGACTCGGTGCATTTGCTTGACGAGGACGATCCCAGGCAACTGTCCTACGCATTGCCGCAGTTTGATGTCGTGATGCCGTTCAAACCGACTGACTTTACACAGGTCAACCATCAGATCAACCAGGTTCTGGTCGCGCGGGCCATTGCACTTCTTGAGCCCAAGGAAACGGACCGAGTTCTCGATCTCTTCTGTGGATTGGGCAATTTCACGTTGCCGCTGGCCAGACGCAGCGCTCAGGTGATGGGTATCGAGGGCAGTCAGATCCTCGTTGACCGTGCCATGGACAATGCAAGGATCAACGGGCTTGCCAATGTCAGCTTCGCAGCCCGGAACCTGTTTGAAATGACCAGCGAGGAAATGAGTACGCTTGGCAAGTTTGACAGGATGCTGATCGATCCACCGCGCGAAGGTGCACTGGCGGTTTGCGAATCACTGTCGGCCATCGGCAAAGAATTGCGTCCCGAGCGTATCGTATATGTTTCCTGTAATCCCGCTACGCTGGCGCGTGATGCAGCTGTACTGCACCACAAAGGTGGCTATCAGATCAAGGCAGCCGGTGTGGTGAACATGTTCCCACACACCGGCCACGTTGAATCAATTGCCGTTTTTAAGTAGCTTCACCCGTGACAAGGCATCGCTTGCTGCCGCCTTGACCTGGGCTGGGGCGGTGCCGCCCAGGTGGTTGCGGGCATTGACCGATCCTTCGAGTGTCAGTACCTGGTAGACGTCACTCTGGATGCTGGGATTGAAGTCCTGCAGTTCTTGCAATGTCAGGTCGGCCAGGTCGCAGCCACGCTCTTCACATTTACGAACGGCCAGTGCCACGACTTCATGCGCATCCCTGAAGGGCAGGCCTTTCTTGACCAGATAGTCGGCCAGATCGGTTGCCGTTGCAAAACCTTGCCTTGCCGCTTCGCGCATGACGTCAGCCTTGACCTTGATACCTTTCATCATGTCGACAAAGATGGTCAGGGTGTCGCGAATGGTGTCAGCCGTGTCAAACAGGCCTTCCTTGTCTTCCTGATTGTCCTTGTTGTAGGCCAGTGGCTGGCTCTTCATGAGCATGAGCAAGGCAACAAGGTGACCCGTGACACGGCCTGACTTGCCGCGTGCAAGTTCGGGAACATCGGGATTCTTTTTCTGCGGCATGATGGAGCTGCCGGTGCAGAAGCGGTCGGGTAGGGTGATGAAGCCAACTTTGGGGCTCATCCAGAGTACGAGCTCTTCAGACAGGCGCGAGATGTGCGTCATGATGAGAGCACTTGCTGAGCAGAACTCGATGGCAAAGTCGCGATCTGAGACAGCGTCAAGCGAGTTGCGGCAGATGCCGTCGAATTCGAGGGTTCTGGCAACCCTTTCACGGTCGATCGGGTAGCTGGTTCCAGCCAGTGCCGCAGCACCAAGTGGCAGACGGTTGACGCGCTTGCGACAGTCGAGCATGCGCTCGGTGTCGCGCTCGAACATCTCAGCATAGGCCAGCAGGTGGTGCCCGAAAGTAACGGGTTGGGCAACCTGCAGATGGGTAAAGCCAGGCATGATCGTTTCAGAGTACGCCAGTGCTTGCTCTGCCAGAACTTCCCTCAAGGCCAGGAGCTGCTCGACGATAAGATCAATCTGTTCCCTGAGCCAGAGCCGGATGTCGGTGGCAACCTGGTCATTGCGCGAGCGTCCGGTATGCAGGCGTTTGCCGGCATCACCGACCAGCTCCACCAGCCGTTTCTCGACATTCAGGTGGACATCTTCCAGGTCCAGTGACCATGTGAACTGGCCGGACTCGATCTCTTGGCGAACCTGAGCCAAGCCTCGCTCGATGTCCTGCAGGTCGTTCTTGCTGATGATGCCGCAATGGGCGAGCATTTCAGCATGGGCCAGCGACCCTCTGATGTCCTGCAGTGCCATCCGTTTGTCAAAGTCCACAGAGGCTGTGTAGCGCTTGACCAGATCGGAAACAGGCTCGGAAAAGCGTGCAGACCAGGCCTGAGCCTTGTTGGCAAACTGGTCTTGTGGGGTGTCTTTAGGTGTGTTCATGATTCAGGATTATAGTGTTCCGGCATGCGATAATCGTTTCAGTAGATCAACCAACCGATGTGAAACCTCTATGACAGCGGCCAAAGTCGCGCTGGCTCAGATCAATGCTGCAGTCGGCGATTTTGCAGGAAATTCTCGACTTATTGAAGCATATGCCAGAAAGGCTGCCCAATCGGGCGCCAATGTGCTGTTGACACCAGAGCTGGCTCTGGCTGGCTATCCTCCCGAGGACCTGCTTCTCAGACCTTCGTTCCAGGAACTTCAGGAACGCACGCTTGACGAGCTCGCCGCAAAGATTGCGGACCTGAAAGGGCTGGCTGTGGTGGTCGGCCATGTGCATGTCAACGATGGCAAGATCTACAACGCCGCCAGCGTGTTGCTGGAAGGAAAGATTGTCGGGACTTACTGCAAGCACGCCTTGCCCAACTATGGTGTCTTTGATGAGCAAAGGTACTTTGCCCAAGGCACCGAGCCCTTTGTGTTCGAACATGCCGGCATCGGTTTTGGCATCAATATCTGTGAAGACGTCTGGATCAAGGGGCCGGGTCTGCAAGCCAGGGATGCTGGTGCGCAATGCATGCTTGTGCTCAATGCATCACCATTTCACATGGGCAAGTTCACGACCCGCATCGACATGGTCAGACGCTATGTCGAAAGAACCGGCACGGGTGTGGTCTATGTCAACCTCTGTGGGGCGCAGGATGAGTTGATCTTTGATGGATTGTCATTCGTGATGGATCGGCTTGGACACTGTGCGGGACACATGCCAGCCTTCGAAGAGGGCATGGCAGTGGTCGAGGTCGGAGCGGGCGCTGCCATGACATGTACCGAGGGCCCTTGGGAGCCGTTGTTGAGCGAAGAGGATTTCAACGCCCGGCATCTGTCCATGGTCTGGCAGGCACTCGTGACAGGCGTGCGGGACTATGTCCACAAGAATGGATTCAAGGATGTCCTGATCGGGTTGTCCGGCGGTGTGGATTCGGCACTGGTGCTGGCCATCGCAGTCGATGCGCTGGGTCCCGAGCATGTCATGACCGTGATGATGCCCTCGGTCTATACCGCCGATATCTCGATGATCGACGCTCAGGACATGGCCAAAAGGCTGGGTGTGCGCTACGAGGTGATTCCGATCGGGGAGGTTACGAACCAATTCGAGGCTGCACTCTCGGGCATCTTCAAAGGCCGTGAACCGGACACAACCGAAGAAAACATTCAGGCACGTGTGCGTGGCACATTGCTCATGGCCATTTCCAACAAGTTTGGCAGTCTGGTCCTGACCACCGGCAATAAGTCGGAGCTAGCCACGGGTTACTGCACGCTGTATGGCGATATGGCAGGTGCCTATGCAGTGATCAAAGATGTGCCCAAGACACTGGTCTACCGTCTGGCGCATTGGCGCAACCGTGAGCAGGAAATCATCCCATTGCGGATCTTGACCAGGGCACCGTCGGCTGAATTGCGCAGCAACCAGACAGATCAGGATTCCTTGCCGCCCTACGAGGTGGTCGATGCCATCATCGAAGCTTATGTCGAGCGTAACCTGCCGGTGTCGCATCTGATCGGTATGGGGCTGGATCCTCAGGCCGTCGAGCAGGTTGTGCGCCTGATCAGGATCAATGAATACAAGCGACGTCAGGCAGCGCCAGGGCCGAAGGTGACAGTGCGCGCATTTGGACGTGATTGGCGTTATCCTTTGTCAAATGCGTTTCGCGAACCACCCGGTGCTTTGACGCGTCCAGGCTCAGCGGTTTAATTCTTCATCTCAGGAGTTATCGTGAAATTAGTGACAGCCATCATCAAACCATTCAAACTTGACGAGGTGCGTGAAAGCCTCTCGGAAGTTGGGGTCAACGGCTTGACAGTAACGGAAACCAAGGGATTTGGCAGGCAGAAGGGCCATACTGAGCTCTATCGAGGTGCTGAATACGTTGTTGACTTCCTGCCCAAGATCAAAGTCGAAGTCGCTGTGGCGGATACCATGGTGGATGCCGTTATCGAGGCCATCGTCAAGGCAGCCCGTACAGGCAAGATCGGCGATGGCAAGATCTTTGTCACCCCACTTGAAACAGCTGTGCGCATTCGTACTGGCGAAACAGGCGACGTTGCACTTTGATTGCGGGTAGAAAAGTACAAGAACAACCGGCTTGAAGCAGGGTGGAAAAGGCTGTGTCGATATATGGCTCGATGCAGCCTTTGATTTTTTAGAGACAAGACAACCATGAAATCCTTCGACTGGAGCAACCCATATCCGAGTGTCCGCATTCCATTGCTGGCACGCAATGTCGTGGCGACTTCGCAACCGCTCGCTGCACAGGCAGGCCTGCGGATGCTGCTCAAGGGAGGAACTGCCGTTGATGCGGCCATTGCCGCCGCTGCGGCAATTACCCAGGTTGAGCCGGTGTCGTGCGGTCTTGGCGCAGATGCATTCGCGATTGTCTGGCACGAAGGCAAGGCCCATGGTCTGAATGCATCGGGTCATTCCCCGCAGGCTTGGAGCCTGGAGTACTTTGCGCAGAAATACGGGCGTGATGCCAGTGGACGTATCAAGGCACCCATGCGTGGCGTTGACACCGTAACCATACCGGGTGTGGTCGCGGGCTGGGTTGAGTTGCACAAGAAGTTTGGCCGCCTGCCGTTTGCGGAGTTGATGCAACCGGCCATTGAGCTTGCTGAACGTGGGTACCCAGTGTCACCCGTGGTTGCTCACAAATGGGCAGCCGCCATCCCCGAAATGAAGGATTTGCCAGGATTTGCACAGGCCTTCATGCCTCATGCCAGGGCACCCAGGATTGGGGAGCGTTTCAGGCTGCAAGGGGCTGCCAGGACACTCAGGTTGATTGGTGAAACATATGGCCAGACCATGTACCAAGGTGAGTTGGCCCAAGCCATGGTCTCGTTCCTGCAGGACAACGCTGGCGTCCACACCTTGGACGACTTTGCATCGTTTACGCCTCAGTGGGTCGAGCCATTGTCGATGGACTACAGGGGATTCACGCTGCATGAGATTCCACCCAATGGCCAGGGTATAGCTGCGTTGATGGCCGTTGGCATCCTGCGCAACTTTGATTTGTCAGGCATGCACCCAGATTCGGTCACAGTGCAGCATCTGCAGATCGAAGCCATGAAGCTGGCTTTTGCAGATGTCTACCGCTACGTGTCGGATCCAAGGACGATGCCGGTATCATCGCAACAGTTGCTTGATCCAGACTACCTGGCAGAACGTGCCAAGCTGATCGATCCTGGCAAGGCCCAATACTTCGGGCCTGGTGTTCCGGATGCGGGGGGCACCATCTATCTGTCTGCTGCCGATGAGAGCGGCATGATGATTTCCTTCATCCAGTCCAACTACAAGGGTTTTGGTTCAGGGATTGTGGTGCCGGGGACCGGTATCAGCATGCAGAACCGTGGCACGGGGTTTTCTATGGATCCCGATTCTCCCAATGTGGTGGCTGGCCGCAAAAAGCCCTTCCATACCATCATTCCGGGATTCTTGAGCAAGCAAGGCAAGCCCGTAATGAGCTTTGGCGTCATGGGGGGTGACATACAGCCGCAAGGCCACTTGCAGACACTGGTACGTATGCTGGATTTTGATCAGCAACCACAGGCTGCCTGCTGCGCACCGCGCTGGAAGGTCAACCGTGATTTCACCATTGATGTCGAGTCGACCATGTCGCCAGAGGTGGTGGCGGGACTGAGAGCTCTGGGTCATGTCATGAAATCGATTGAGGATCCATACATGGATTTCGGATCGGGACAGTTCATCTGGCGCTTGTCCGATGACATTGAAGACGGTTATGTTGCGGCAAGTGACAGCCGCAGGGATGGGCAGGCGGTGGGGTTCTAGCCATGCGGGTTGGTCTGGGAGCCTGCCTTCAAGGTGGGTTCTAGTCCAGCATCTTCCAGAACGGGTCCAGGAAACACTCAGAGACCATCAGGGGTTCGGACATGCGCCAGAAAACCGAACGCCTGGCCAGCGGCGAATATCTGGCGAAGTCACGCATGTTGGCGCGCAAGATGCTTTTGTGCAACTTATGGCCTTTTCCTATGCGGGCTGTTTCGAAGGCACTGCGATAGATGCCAGGATCGTGGTACAGGATCTCGGCCAAAGGTTTGCAGCCAAGTTGTCTGATGCCTTTCCACTGGCTGTGCGAAGCACGCAGGGGGGTTACACTGCGGGCTATGACGCACGGCTGTCCATCGATAAACATGAGCACTTCCCTGCGCCAAAGCAATCCGCGCCCGAGAAAAGCAATGTCTTCTTCGGGTGCAAGCTCAACATCTTCGGAAACGACTTGCAATGAAAAGCGACCCAATTGCTTTAGCCCACTTGTGAGGGCACCAGGCCTTGTTAACCAGCTTTTTTGCAGTGAAGTGCACGAAGGTGGTGGCTGTACCAGCCACTGGTGAAAATCAATCAATGGAACCATAGCCTTTTATTATCGCAATTCTATGGAAAAAATTCGCGTATCAAAACTCTTAGCTCAGCAAGGGTTATGCTCGCGCCGAGAGGCGGACAGTTACATCGAACAAGGCTTGGTCAAAGTTGACGGTGTTGTCGTTGGTCTTGGTGACAAGGCCTATCCGCATCAACGTATTGAGCTGGCCAGACGTGCCGTGGCACGGCAAAAGTCAAGAGTTACCATTCTTGTGCACAAACCGGTTGGCCTGGTTTCAGGTCAGGCTGAGGATGGCTACAAACCGGCAATCACTTTGGTTACACCGGAGAACCGGTCTACTACTGACAAGTCGGGCCTGAAATTTGACCCTTCACACCGCAGAGGATTGGCTGTCGCCGGCAGGCTTGATATCGATTCCACTGGTCTTTTGGTGCTGACCCAGGACGGTCGCATTGCCCGGGGCATCATTGGTCAGGAAAGTGAGGTCGAGAAAGAGTATCTTGTCCGAGTGCAAGGCAAGCTGGCTCCTGACGGACTGAAGTTGCTCAACTATGGTTTGAGCCTGGATGGCAAGAAACTCAAGCCAGCCAAAGTGCAGTGGCTCAATGAGGACCAACTGCGCTTCATCATCAAGGAAGGACGCAAGCGCCAGATCAGGCGCATGTGTGAATTGGTCGGCTTGCAAGTTGTGGGTTTGAAGCGCGTTCGTATTGGTGGGGTCAGACTAGGCGAGCTTGAGCTAGGCAAGTGGCGCTACCTGAGGCCCGATGAACGTTTCTGATACTTTGGCACAGTTGCATCAGGGATGCCATTGTGACTTTGGTGGTGCTTCATCGATTTGGCGTTGCCCAAGTTGGTATGACAACTGACTGGCCTTGCTGATGATCAGCCTGGAAAACGATTCCAGTGTTTTTTTGTCGAGCCGGGTAGCAGGGCCAGAGACACTGATGGCGCCCAGTAGCCTCCAGTTGCTGCCAAAAACAGGTGCTGAAATGCTGGCGATCTCAGAATCCCTTTCGCCAATCGTGATGGCATAGCCTTGATGGCGGATTTCTTCAAACACTTCTCCAGGTTCACCGGAATAAGCCAGCAGCACCTTTCCGGGTGACCCTTTGTCCAGAGCAAGGGGTTCGCCAACCCGGATGTGGTGGCGAATAGGTTTTGGACCTTCCACGCGCACGAGGCAAGTGCGGACATTGCCTTCCCGGATAAAGAATGAGGCGCTTTCCTGTGTCGATTGGGAAAGTTCCACGAGCACCGAGCCGATGGCCTGGTCAATATCGTGACCCGCTTGATAGCGGGCTCCCAGCCATCCTGCGGCGGGCCCCAGTCTCCAGGCTCCATCTTCGGTACGCTGCACCAGATACCCACCTTGTGCGAGCGTTCTTGCTATGCGCAAAAGTGTCGACTTGTTCAAGCCCGATCGCCTGCTCAACTCTGAAAGCGTGACGTAGAAGTCACCTACTGCGAAACACTCCAAGAGCAGCATGGCCTTTTCGATTGCTGACATCTTTTTTGCCTGGCTTGTCGAAAAGTCTGGAACGTTGTCAGGTCGAATTGCAATGTTGCGTTCAGGATCGGACTTTCCCATATCGTTTGCACAAGATGCGTTTCACACAATGAAACGTATTCTACCTATTGAAACAGCGTTGTGGTGCTTATGAGCTAAAGATATATTCGTTATCACAAGCAAAAAATCACTGCAAAGGAGACCTCAATATGAGAAAGTTCGTTCTTGCATTCACCATGGGTATTGCGACGCTGGTATCGGCAACAGCAGTCCAGGCACAGTCCTATCCAGAACGACCGATCAGGTTGATAGTGCCGTTCCCACCTGGCGGTGGCACAGACTTGATTGCCAGAGGCCTTGCACTGGCAATCAGTCAGAACAAGCCGGATTGGAATTTTGTTCCAGACAATCGACCTGGGGCCGGTGGCGTGGTGGGTATTGATGCATTGGCCAAAGCGTCACCCGATGGCTACAACATCGCTTTGGGTCAAACCAGCAATCTGACGATCAGTCCGTGGCTTCAAGAAAAGCTGTCCTATGACCCACTGAAGGACTTTGAGCCTGTGGCCGCAGTGGCATCTTCGCCAGTGGTTGTGGTGGTGCCTGTGGACTCCAAGTACAAGACCTTGCAGGACTTGATTGCGGACGCCAAGGCCAATCCGGGCAAAATCAACTTTGCTTCACCAGGCAACGGTACTGTTGCTCATCTGGCTTCCGAGTTGATGCAGCAGGTCGGTGACTTCAAACTGCAGCACATTCCATACAAGGGATTCAGTTCAGCAGTCACAGACCTGATGGGTGGTCAGGTTGACGTGTACATGGGATCGGTTGCCACGGCACTTCCCCAGATTACCGGCGGAAAACTAAGGGCGCTTGCGGTTACGTCTGCCAAACGTTCGCCACAACTGCCAGATGTTCCTACAGTTGCTGAATCAGGATATCCCGGGTTTGATGCCATTACCTGGTTCGGCATTGTTGCGCCTGCCGGAACACCAAAGAACGTGATTGATGCCTTGAACAAGGAAATCAACGTGGCACTGGAGTCTGATGACTATTCTGCCAAATTGCGCAGTCAAGGCGCTGTCCCGATGGGAGGCACTCCAGAAGAGTTCAGGCAGATGATTGAACGCGACCTGAAGACCTGGGGCGAAGTGGTCAAGGCCTCTGGTGCCAAGGTTGACTGATCCCTTGCAAGACAGCTTGAACCCTTCATTCAAACGGAGAAATCAGAAGATGAAAGAAGATCGTGTTGCGCCTATCAGGCGAGACATTGAGCGGGTCAGTGTCGAGCTTGTTGAGCTGGCCAGGAAGTTTCCTGCTGCCATCTTGGCCGATGTGGCCGGGCGCAGGGGTGCTCTGGGTGCCAGGATCCGTGCACTGGCCCCCCATATGAAAGTGGCTGGCCCGGCATTCACGGTGGATGTCAGGCCAGGCGACAATCTCATGTTTCACGCGGCCTTGGCGATGGCCAAGCCAGGCGACGTCATTGTGGTCGATGGCAAGGGGGATGAGACCATGGCACTTTGCGGTGAGTTGATGAGTGCCCAGGCGCAGAAAGCTGGCATCGCAGGATTCGTCGTCGATGCCGCAGTCAGGGATTCCGACGCATTGTGCAAAGGTGACTTCCCGGTGTTCGCAATCGGAACCAATCCCAATGGCCCGACCAAGTCACTTGGTGGTCGGATCAACTGGCCGATTTCAGTAGCGGGCGTGACTGTGAACCCGGGTGACCTGGTTGTCGGTGATGCTGACGGTGTGGTGATCCTCCCTCGTGAAAACGCCGCCGAAATCCTGTCACGTGCCCAAGCCAAGGTGGATGCTGAAAGCAAGCGCATGGCCGATATTGAGCAGGGTAAGCTGGATTCGCCCTGGTTGCTGGATGCGTTGGTCAAAGCCGGTGTCCTCAAAGAAGGTGAAACCTTATGACCGCACCAGATCAGCGCATCAGCATCTTGGTGACTGGCGCAGACCTGGCACCTGAGGCGCTGGCATTGCTTGAAGGTTTTGATGTCAAGTTTGCTGGCGCCAGGCCTACGGAGGATGATCTGGTCCGGACGGTCAAGGAACTTGATCCCATCGGCATCATTTTGCGCTACGGCCGGATTACAGCCCGGGTGATGGATGCCGCCAAAAGCTTGCGTGTCATTTCCAAGCATGGCAGCGGTATCGATACGATCGATCTCGCCCATGCCAAGGTCAAAGGCATTGATGTGCGGGCTGCAGTCGGTGCCAATGCCGTGGCGGTGGCCGAGCATGCTCTGGCCAGCATATTGGTCTGTGCCAAGTCAATCGTACCCTTGCACCAGAGCATGCAACAGGGCCAGTGGCTCAAGTCAACACACAAGAGCATGGAGTTGCGCGGCAAGGTGCTTGGACTCGTGGGTTTGGGGGCGATCGGTAGGCTGGTGGCACAGTTCGGCCGGGCACTGGGGATGAAGGTGATTGCTTTTGACCCTTATGTCACTGAGGTTCCTGAAGGGATCGGGCGCGTTACCCTTGATGAGTTATGGGCCAAAGCCGATGTGATTTCACTGCATTGCCCGTTGACTGACGAAAACAGGAACCTGGTCAATGAACATACCATTTCCCGGATGAAAGACGGTGTGATCATTGTCAACACAGCCCGGGGTGGCCTGGTTGATGATCTGGCTTTGGTTCGTGCACTGAAGACGGGCAAGGTCAGGGCTGCAGCAGTCGACAGCTACCAGGTCGAGCCACCTCCTGCGCGACATCCATTTGTTGGCGTACCCAATCTGGTCATGACACCGCATATTGGTGGTGTCTCAGAACAGGCCTACATCAACATGGGTGTCCAGGCGGCCAAGAATCTGCTTGACAGTCTGAGGTGCCGCCAGGGCTGAGCATCATATTGGAGGGCCAGTGTTCAGCGCGTGGGCTTTTTGTACGGGCGTGAACCTGGCTTTCCTGGCATAGGGGTGCGCACGGCAGCCTTGGGGCGCACGGCATGTGAAGGGTTCTTTCTGGGGTGCTCATCATCGTCACCTTTGCCGTGCGTATTCTCGCCGGACAAAAGCTCCCATTGGGCTGTGCCATCCTGGGACAGGATCTCTGTAAGCCAAGGCATCGCGCTGCGTAACATGCCAGCAAGAACGTAGGGAGGATTGATCAGAAAGCAACCTGAGCCAAAGAGCCCATGGCCATCGGAAGGAGGCCTTGAGATGGCCATGGAGACATCCAGCCAGCTAGATGGGGCCAGCTTTCTCAGTTGCTTGCGCATTTGTTCCACTTGCAGGCGGCTGACACGGGGATACCAGATCATGATGCAGGCGGTGGAGAACCGTTGCAGTGCTTCTTTTACGGAATTGATGACACGCTGGTAGTCCTGCTTGTCTTCATAGGAAGGATCCATCAGGATGAAGGCGCGTTTGACCGGCGGCGGCAACAGGGCCTTGAGAGAGCCAAATCCATCTGCAGCGATGACCTGGATGCAACGTGTAGGAACATCTTGCGCTTGGGACAGATTCTTCTTGAGAATCTCTGCTTCGGCAGGAAGCTTCTCGATAAGTTTGAGTCGATCCTGGGTTCGCAAGTCTTTGAGCCAGAGCCAGGGTGAGCCAGGGTAGTACTTGAGTTGGCCATCGGGGTTGAGGTCATGAATGACTGCAAGCCATGGCTTGAGCAGTTTGAATGCTTCAGGCGGCATCTGTTTTTGGGGGAGGTCAGTCTCTGGATGGAGAAGGCTCCAGATGCGGCCAATGCCCTCCTTGTATTCTGAGCGCTTGTTGGCCCAGTCTCCATGAAGGTCATAAAGACCGGCGCCGGCATGGGTATCGATGCCCCAGAAGGGGGTTTCTTTTAACCGGAAGTAAGAAAGGACCTGTGTCATGACGATATGCTTGAGCACATCTGCATGGTTGCCTGCATGAAAGCCGTGACGATAACTGAACAAGGTAAAACTCCGGTGTCGGTATTAAAAATCAATTTCACATAAACTAGAGTGCTATGTGTTCCTATTGCTGATGGTACACTCAAGCGCGTTTTCACAAGGGGTCCGAGCAAGTTCATGTTTGAATTTATACGCACACATCGTCGCTGGATGCAGTTCATCCTGCTGCTGCTGATCGTACCGGCCTTTGCTTTCTTTGGCATCGAAGGCTACATGGGCTTTATGTCCCGGGAAAAGCCTTTGGCAGAAGTCGATGGCAATGCCATCACACTGCCCGAATTTGATCAGTTCAGGCGCTATAGGCTGGAAGAAATGCGTGCCATGCTGGGCGTGCAGTTTGATGCACAGGCCATCGATACACCTCAGTTCAGGGAGCAGCTGCTGCAGGAAATGATAGACCAGCGAGTATTGGTTGCGGCAGCCAACCAGGGGCGCTATACGGTTTCGGATGAAGTGCTCCGCCAGACCATTGCCGATGTGCCGGCACTTCAAGAAAACGGCGTCTTTTCTCCGGAAAAATATCGCCAGGTCCTTGCATCCCAGGGAATGACTCCGGCTGACTTCGAACTGCGCTTGCGCAGCGACTTGATCCTCGCCCAGGTGCTGTCACCGATCGGACAGACCGCGATGGTACCCAAGACTGTCATGGATTATCTGGTCAAGGCATTGATCGAGGAAAGGACAGTGGCTGTGCGCCGTTTTGTCCAGTCTGCCTATGAGCCGCAGATTCAGGTCACGGAGCAGGATATCAAGCAATGGTATGAGAGCCATGCCGATCAACTGCGATTGCCAGAAAGCGTTGACATCGAGTACATCGTTGTAGACGAGCCGGAAGCGACCAAAGGCATCACGGTTTCTGAAGAGGAAATCTCTCACTACTACCAGCAGAATCAGAGCCAGTTTGGCCAGCCTGAGAGAAGGCGCATCAGCCATATCCTGGTCGGTGCTTCTGCCAATGGTGACCCTAAGGCCAAGGCTGAGGCACAGGAAAAGGCCAGCAAGCTGGCTGAAGAAATCAAGGCTGACCCCTCGAGGTTTGCCGATCTGGCCAAGCAGAATTCCGAAGACCCCGGTTCTGCAGCGCAGGGTGGCGATCTTGGTTGGATTTCACGCAATACCCTTCTGCCAGAAATCGAGTCGGTGGTGTTCAATCTCGACAAGGGTCAGGTTTCCGATGTGATTGAAAGTCCTTTTGGCTATCACGTTGCGATTGTGACTGATATCCAGCCTGAGTCGGTCAAACCTTTGGAACAGGTGCGTGACGAGGTTGTGAGCCAGATCCGTACACAGCTTGCTTCGGCACGTTTTGCTGACTTGGCGAGCAAGCTGACCGACATGGTCTATGAGCAGAAAGATGCACTTGAGCCGATTGCCCAGCAAATGGGAGTCGGATTGCGCAAGGCACAGGGACTGTCACGTGAAGGGTTGCTCTCGGATGAACTCTTTAGCCGTGAGACACCGGTCGACGACGATATCCAGGTTTTGCTCAATCATCCCAGGGTGCGTCAGGTCGCTTTTTCTGACGAAGTCATGAAGACTGGTGAAAACTCAGGTGTCATCGAAATCTCCCCTGGAACTGTCCTGGCCCTGCGTGTCACCAAGGTCAATCCTTCAACGGTTCCTGCGCTGGGGAAGGCTGAACCCGTCATTCGCAGGACGCTGGTTGCTGAAAGGGCACTGCAAATGGCTCGCGATGAAGGCAAGCAAGTGCTGGCATCCTTGCAGGAAGGCAAGCATCAGCCCTCAGGCTTTAGTCCTCAGCAAGTTGTCACACGTCAGAACTCGCGTGACCTGTCAGCAGAAGAACTGCGTGCTGCCATGTCGTTGTCTGCGGACAAAGTTCCTGCATTCATCAGTGTCAATATTCCTGACGGATTGAGCATCATTGAGGTTTCGAAGGTCGAACCGGGAACAACACCTGATTCAAGCATCATTGAACAGTTCAAATTCCAGATTGCCCGTTCCTGGGGTCAGGATGAAGAAAAAGCAGCGTTGAGCATCCTGAGGCAGGAGTTTGGCGCCGTGATCACGCCCGAAGGTAGGGCCGTCATCGATGGGCAAGTGGACAATCTTTGATCGCCAGGAAAGTGCTGGCCGGCCAATGAGTTCTGGCTAGCAATGCAAGTTTTAATATTTGCTACGACCGACTCCGCAAAGCTGAATAACAGAACGGCTATGCGGGGTCGGTTTTTTATACGTATGTGTTTTCTATCTTGGCGGCAGATTTCAAAGCATTGTCAGAACTTCCACTGCAACTGTGCTTGTAACGACTGTGCTTGGGCGCCTTGTCCGAAGCTCGCGTTGTAGGCCAGCCTGAACTGGCTGTTGGCCGTCAGCCGTGCCGCCACACCAACTTCCATGACCAACGCATTCTGTGCCAGTGGTGAGGCCTGGACCGTGAAGCTGTTGCCACTGCCAAAGCTCAGGTTCGAAGAGGCGGTCGAGCCATTCCAGAGCCGCTGCCACCCGGCCGAGGCATAGAGCTTGAACTGCGTGCCATGCTCCTCCCACTTCAGGCTGCCTCGGACACCGAGGATGCTGGAGGTGGACGACAGCTGGCTGGAGTTGCCGTTCAGGGCTGCCGAGCTACCGGACTCCGAGAAGCTGTCGAAGTTCAGCCACGTGTGGCTCAAGGTGGCAAAGGGCTCGAGCGTGCTGTTCGGGTTCAGTGCCAAGGCGTAGCCCACGTCCGCGAGCAACTGGGTCGAGTAGCCCGAGGGCTTGGATGAGGCTTGTGATCCTTGCCCGGGGTTGTCGATACCAAATGGCAGGGTGCGGGAGATGCTGGACTGGTGCCAGGACTGGGTCACGGCAGAGCTGAACCTGAGTTCGTTGTGACGGGCTGTGCTGTAGAGCGTGAGGTGGTAGGACTCGCTGTTGGCAAAGCTGTCGGTTTGCGAGGCCTGCTGGTAGGTGGCGCCCAGAGCACCGCCGATGCGCCAGTGATCCGAGACGGCATGATCCAGACCGATGTAGAGACCACTGCCATTGGCACTGATGCCTTGGGAGTTGGCCGAGCCGGAGAGACGGCTGCGCAGGCCATAGGTGTCGAACCATGCGACGGTGCGGTCGTTGACCCGGCCGGAGGAGGCGCTGCGTCCCGGGACATGGTCCGGGTTCCAGCTGTCCTGGAATCTGGCAAGCAGGGACTGCCCGAGGAACTGGGCGCTTTGCATGAGCAAGGCCTGGTTGTTGGCGTAGATTTCGCCGCTCAGTTGCTGGTAGGTGGTGGGCAGGGTGCTGGGGTCGGTGGTGACGATGATGAAGTCAAAGGGAGATTGACCGGGACTTTGCTGGTCGATGGCGTTGGCCACAGCGGTCTGGTTGCCGGACTGGGCGTAGCGGGCAAAGGGTGTGGAGTTGCGGGTGAGCTCGATGCCGAGCGAGTAGGTGCCGGCATCGGTGGGCAGCACATTGACATCGGTATTGAGGAACAGGAAGTCGGTGGCCATGGAGTCGTAGTTACCGACCACAGAAGCAGCGTTCATGAACCAGAGGCGCTGGTCCAGGGCCAGTCGATCCAGGGCCACGACCTGCAGTTGTGCACCAGGCTCAATGGTGACTTGGCCCAGGACGTTGATGACGTCATTCTCGTCGTAGTCTTGAACTTCCAGCACCAGAGTGGAGCCAGTGGCTTGGGTGAGGTCGCCACTGACGGTGAGAGTGCCCACGGAGTTGCCGGGGCTGAGGATGCCGCGCACCAGGGTGTTGCCGACGATACCGGTACCGGTCAGTGTGGCGGCCGAATCGATGAACAGGTTGGAGTTGGCGATCGAGCCGTTGACGCGCAGGGTGCCTTCATAGATGGAGGTGGGGCCGGTGTAGGTGTTGTTGCCGGTGAGGGTGAGGGTGCCGGCACCGGCCTTGCTAAATCCCCCGGTTCCGTAGATGTCATTGCTCCAGACTGAATCGTAGCCCTGGGTGTTGACGGCGAAGATATCAGGGAAGATGGGGTCGGAGCCGAACTGGATCGGTCCTTTGATGGCGGAGGCAAGGTTAAGCAGGCCGTGGCCGTAGATGCTTCTGTCGCCGAGGTCGGTGGCATTGGTGAGCAGGACCTCAATGATCTGGCGTGCGCTCATGTAGGGGAAGGCTTGTCGGAGCACAGCCGCAGCACCAGCTACCAGAGGAGCAGCCATGGAGGTGCCGGACAAATTTGTGTAGGTGCTCATGGGCACACTGGACCAGAGATCGGAGCCAGGGGCTGCGATACACCAGGAGGCCGCGGCACCGCAACGGTTGCTGAAATCCGTGATCTGGTTGTTCTGGTCCAGGGCCACGACGGCAATGATGGCGCCAGCGAGATAGGAAAGATCCAGTTCGTCGAATGCCGGACTTGAAAAGATCTGCCATTCGTCAGGATTGATGCCAAAACTTTCAGGTGTGATGAATCGGTAAAGATCGCCACTGGCGGTGTTGGTTGGCGTGATCAGTGGCAGCATGGCAGTGCCACTGGGAATCTGGGATGCAATTGGTTGATCCTCATAGTTGTTTCCAGCAGAAAACACCATGACAACATCTGCTTCATCCAGTTCCTCAGCATTTAGAGCAGAGAAATATATGTTTGCAGGTGATACTGCCTGGAAATCAACCACCCTGTAGTATGGGTTGGCTATGAATTGATTGGGGCCGATCTCCAAGTACTTTTCTGGCGCTGCTCGAGGTCCGAAGCTTCCATTCATGACCTGTATACCGGCGTCAACCAGCTCTTTTCCCCAGTAGTTGTTGTGAGGATAGCCTGAGATTGCAAGAGGAAGAACGTTGACAAAATTGGCTTCAAAAGCAACACCCATCATGCCAAATCCATTTCTGGCTGCACCAGCGAGTCCCATGACATGGGTGCCATGACTCGGAATTGGATAGCCAGGTATTGGGAAGGGTGGCAATGGATTGGGGTAGATCACCCGCCCGTTCAACTCTGGATGATCAGCCTGGACTGCGGTGTCGGCAATACCGATGGTGATGCCTTTACCGGTGTAACCCATGGCGTAGGCATATTGTGCACCGATCCGCTCCAGGCCCCAGTTGGCCAGAAACTCCGGGGTCATGAATGACTCCGGTGTTGGCTGCGCCAGGCTGTTGGTCGTCAGACAGGCCAGCAAGCTGGCATAAAGGGTTTGTTTACGCAGAATACTCTTGATCCTGGATTGTGTTATGGCTTGTGCGTTGAGCCGATGCATGAGGTTTGCTCCACGAAGGTACGTGTCAGTGCAAAAAAATGAAACTGCAATGGCGATGATTCAGTCAGGGATTGCGCCAGATGTTTTAATCTTAGGTTGCAGATATCCAACTCTTGGTTATTTCAGAACTTCCACTGCAACTGCGCTTGCAACGACTGTGCCTGGGCGCCTTGTCCGAAGCTTGCGTTGTAGGCCAGTTTGTACGAACCTGTTGACTGTCAGGTAGTCGGGCTGGAAGGCATAGCTGGTATTTGGGGTTGGCAGCATATTGTTTCCGGCATTTTTTCTCTTCTGATGCAGTCGTGGCAGTTGCATTGGATTTATCTCTCGAGTTTTCAGCATTTTTAAAATGCCGGGGGTTGGGGGCTGGTTTTCGTACTTCTGCGCTGTAATTTCAGGTTGTCGGCAACTGGAAAATCACATCTAAAAAATTTTCTGCAACGAATGTTTATCAAAATAGATAACCTTGCCCTATTGGGATTACCGAGCAATGTCTACGCCTTGATTGCGCAAGCAAAGTGGTAACGTTTAGTCTTACCAGCGGAAACTGAAGAATTGATTTATAATCAATCCCTTCCACGAAAAGGCGCTTAATCCAATGCATGGCAATGGATTGGAAGTGTCTGATGATGGAAGCGGGGTGTGAGTCACTTTTCCGGGTGACAAGCCTTCGTCAAATTGAGTGTGCTGCAAGGTTATAAAGAGTTTTCCGAGGGATGGAAAACCACCTGTGTGGCATTTCAACAGGAATCTCATCAATGCCTAAGATGAAAACCAAGAAAAGCGCTTCGAAGCGCTTTTCAGTGCGGGGCAGTGGCTCCATCAAGCGTGGTCAGGCGTTCAAGCGTCACATCCTGACCAAGAAAACCACCAAGAACAAGCGTCAGTTGCGCGGTACAGCAGCGGTTCATCCGTCTGATGTGGCATCCGTGCGCGCCATGATGCCGTTTGCTTGATAATCAGGAGAATTTAGTATGCCTCGCGTAAAACGTGGAGTCACCGCAAGGGCTCGTCACAAGAAAGTCATTGCTGCAGCCAAAGGTTATCGTGGTCGTCGCGGTAATGTATTCCGGGTTGCCAAGCAAGCGGTCATGCGTGCTGGTCAGTACGCCTACCGTGACCGTCGCAACAAGAAACGCACCTTCCGCGCCTTGTGGATCACAAGGATCAATGCGGCTGTCCGTGAACATGGCGTTACCTACAGCAACTTCATCGCTGGCCTGAAGAAGGCTTCGATCGAGCTTGACCGCAAGGTTCTTGCCGACATGGCTGTGCGCGACAAAGCTGGTTTTGCTGCAATTGTGAACCAGGCAAAAGCCGCATTGGCCAGCTGATTTCGGCCAGGCTGCAATTTGCGCCTATAGCGTGATCTGTGAAACGGGGCCAAAAGGCTCCGTTTCCATTTCAGATGTCGTGAGTGGCTTCAGCAGGACTGGCCATGCACGATAATATTCATTTATTTCAACCCAGTTGGTCGATGACACAGGATTGTCAGGACAGGGTTGCGTCAAGTTCGTTCATATGGGGATCCGATGTCAGACACATTAGATGACTTGATCGGGCAGGCCAGGCAGGCATTTGAAAGCTGCAGCGACAGCGTAAGCCTGGAAAATGCCAAGGCCCGCTTTCTGGGCAAGCAAGGGGCAGTGACTGCCTTGATGAAGAACCTGGCTGCATTGCCACCCGAACAAAAGCGTTCAGAAGGGGCCAGGATCAATCAGGCCAAGCAGGCTATTGAAGCAGCCCTGAACGAACGGCGAGAAGCGCTGGCGCAGGCTGCGTTGGCGGCCCAGTTGGCACAGCAGACCATTGACGTGACGCTTCCAGGCCGCGGCAGGAGTGTTGGAGCGATCCATCCTGTGATCAGGACCTGGGAAAGGGTTGAAAGCATTTTCCGCTCGATCGGGTTTGATGTGGCCGATGGTCCAGAAATTGAGAATGACTGGACCAACTTCACCGCCCTGAACAACCCTTTGAACCATCCGGCCCGTTCCATGCAGGACACCTTCTATGTGGACATGAAGGACGAACAGGGCTTGCCACTGCTGTTGCGCACACACACAAGCCCGATGCAGGTGCGCTACGCACGGATGCACAAACCGCCCATCAAGGTGATTGCACCAGGCCGCACATACCGTGTCGACAGCGACGCAACCCATTCCCCCATGTTCCACCAGGTTGAAGGCTTGTGGATTGATGAAAACATTTCGTTTGCAGACCTCAAGGGTGTGTATACGGATTTCATGCGTTGCTTTTTCGAGACCGATGACCTGGAGATCAGGTTCCGTCCGTCGTTCTTTCCGTTTACCGAGCCTTCGGCTGAAATCGACATGCGCTTTACCAGCGGACCGAATCAGGGACGCTGGCTTGAGATTTCTGGTGCAGGTCAGGTCCATCCCACTGTTGTGAAGAACTTTGGACTGGATCCCGAGCGTTATATTGGTTTTGCCTTTGGTTCAGGTCTCGAACGCCTGACAATGTTGCGCTACGGCGTCAATGACTTGAGGCAGTTTTTTGAGGGTGATTTGCGCTTTCTGGCGCAATTTGCCGATTGAACTTCGATCACGGGCGAGATAGAAGCATGCAATTTCCTGTTTCCTGGTTAAGAGAGTTTGCCAATCCGGACTGCTCAAGCGACGAACTGGCGCACAAGCTCACAATGGCAGGCCTTGAGGTGGAAGAGGCAGAACCCGCAGCGCCTGCTTTCAGCGGTGTTGTCGTGGCTCGGATCGAATCGGTGGAGCCTCACCCCAATGCTGACAAACTCAGAGTCTGCAAAGTCAATGCGGGTGCTGACAAGCCTTTGCTGCAAATTGTTTGCGGAGCCCCTAATGCAGCAGCTGGATTGCTGGTCCCTCTGGCGCAGGTCGGTGCAGTCCTTCCGGGTGGTATCAAGATCGGTACCGTAAAGATGCGTGGCGTCGAGTCCAGCGGAATGTTGTGCTCAGCCAGAGAGCTTGGCCTGTCGCAGGACCACGCCGGGTTGATGGTGTTGCCGCAAGACCGCGTTGCACCGGGCATGGATTTCAGACAGGCGCTGGATCTGGATGATGTCATCCTGACTCTCAAGCTCACACCCAATCGTGCGGACTGCCTGTCAATTGTCGGCATTGCCCGTGAGGTGGCGGCCATCACCAGTACGTCACTCAAGGACAAGGCGTTGCCTTCAGTTCCTGTGACAATTGATGACAGGGTACAGGTCCAGGTGCAAGCCACGGATCTTTGTGGACGCTTTGCTGGTCGTGTGGTCAGGGGCGTCAACGCCAAGGCCCAGACACCGTCATGGATGGTTCAGCGGTTGGAGCGTGCAGGGCAGCGTAGCGTTTCGGCACTGGTGGATATTTCCAATTACCTGATGCTTGAGCGCGGCCGACCAACCCATGTATTTGATTTGGACAAGCTTGCTGAACCCAAGCTAACAGTACGCTGGGCGCATGCTGGCGAGCAGCTCAAGTTGCTCAATGGCGACACCATTGAATTGCACCCGAAGCTCGGTGTCATTGAGTGTGCAGGTGAGCCTGAGAGCTTGGCTGGCATCATGGGTGGTGACAAGACTGCGGTGACGCTGGATACCACCAATGTGTATCTTGAGGCTGCTTTCTGGTGGCCAGAGGCCATCGCTGGCCGCACCCGTGAACTGAAGCTGACTTCGGAAGCAGCACACCGGTTTGAGCGCGGCGTTGATTTTGCGAACATTGCTGAGGATCTTGAACGGCTGACCGCCCTGGTGCTCGAAATTTGTGGTGGCCAGGCAGGACCGATTGATGACGCCACCTACAATGTTCCGGCCAGAACGCCAGTTCACATGCGCCTGGAGCGTTGCCAGAAAGTTCTTGGTATTGATTGCACCCAGGAACAGGTGGCTCAGGCCTTTGACAGCCTTTCCTTCAAATGGACCTTTGACAACGGGGTTTTCACGGTTGAGCCACCATCGTACCGTTTTGACCTTGAGATCGAGGAAGACCTGATTGAAGAGGTCGCAAGGCTGATTGGCTTTGACAACATTCCAGCCAAGCCACCTTTGGCGCCTGCCAAAATGAACTATCAGCCTGAACAGACGCGCAGCAGGCAGATGATACGCAGGGCAATTTGCGCCCAGGACTACCAGGAAGTCATCAACTTTTCATTTGTCGAGGAACGTTGGGAGAACGTATGGCTCGGCAATGCTGACCCAATCAAGTTGCTCAATCCGATCGCAAGCCAGATGTCCGTGATGCGTTCGAGCCTGTTGCCAGGACTGGTGAGCAACATCGTCTATAACGCCAACAGGAAGCAATCAAGAGTCAGGGTGTTTGAACTGGGACGTGTGTTCTCACGCGATCAGTCCATTGCCGATGGTGACCTGACGGTCAAGGGAGTCAATCAACCCTTGCACTTGGCAGCAGCCGCCTGGGGTGTGGCAGAGCCTGAGCAGTGGGGCCTGCCCCAAAGACAAGTGGATTTCTTTGACGTCAAACATGACTTGCAGGCATTGTTTGGCGCCAGGTCAGGTGAATTACTGCGGTTTGAACCACAGCAGCATCCATTGTTCCATCCCGGGCGTTGTGCGAAGATAAGCAAACAGGGCCAGACCATTGGCTGGATTGGTGAGCTTCACCCCATGTGGGTACGTGAAGCAGGACTGCCATCGGCCCCGGTCATGTTCGAGATAACTCTGGACTCCCTGATCCAGGTGTCGCTACCGGTACCCAAGCCGCTTTCACGCCAACCTGTTGTACAACGGGATATGGCTCTATGGGTTGCCGCTAATATTCCGGTTCAGCATTTGCTTGATACCATCCATGAAACTGTTCAATCGGATCCGGAACTGGCTATAGTCCGTGATGTAGTTCTATTTGATGTCTGGAAAGACACCAAGGCAGAACAGGAAAACAGGGGTGATGGACAGGTCAGCCTGGCATTCAGGGTCTGGATGCAGGATCAGTCAGTGACTCTGGAAGATGAAAGGGTAGACTCATGCATGCTTAAATTGAGGCAGGCACTTGAAGTTCGACATAATGCACGATCAAGGTAAGAGAAGGAACGACAGCAATGGCAGAATTTCAAACATTGACCAAGGCAGAACTTGCTGAGATGCTCTTTCAGGAAGTTGGTCTTAACAAGAGGGAAGCCAAGGAGCTGGTTGAGACCTTCTTTGACAAGATCCGCCACGCCCTTGTCCAGGGAGACACGGTCAAGCTTTCAGGTTTTGGTAACTTCCAGGTTCGCGACAAACCAGCCAGACCAGGACGCAATCCCAAGACCGGCGAGGTGATACCGATTCTTCCGAGAAGGGTTGTCACATTTCATGCAAGCCAAAAGCTGAAGTCTGCTGTTGAAAATGCTCCTGGTGAGGAAGTCATCACCAAGAGTACTGCAGATATAGAATGAAGGCACGACAGTGAGCTCTCTGACCTATGAACGCTAAAGAAACCAGTACACAACCTTTGCCGACAATCCCTGCAAAACGCTACTTCACCATCGGTGAGGTTAGCGAGCTGTGTGGGGTCAAGCCCCATGTACTGCGTTACTGGGAGCAGGAGTTCACACAGCTGAACCCGGTCAAACGGCGTGGCAACCGCCGCTACTACCAGCACCATGAGGTTCTCCTGATCCGCAGGATCCGTGAACTGCTCTACGAGCAAGGTTTCACGATCAGTGGTGCCAAGAACCGTCTGGCCGATGGTCGTGGCGATATCATGTCTGATCCCGATGCGGCTGTACGTCTGACTGCACAGGAACTTCAGGCCTTGCGGGCTGAGTTGTCTGCAATTTCTGAGCTGCTCTCCAAAGCATAGCCTTCGGGATCGCTCACAAAACCGTTTCTTTCTGATATAATTCTGGTCTTTCGGGACGTAGCGCAGCCTGGTAGCGCACTTGCATGGGGTGCAAGGGGTCGCGAGTTCGAATCCCGCCGTCCCGACCATACAAATCAAGGGGTTACAGTTAATAACTGTAACCCCTTGTGCTTTTAGCACTTGTATTTTTGGTGCGCCCCTAGCAAGGGCTTTAACAGCTTGAACAGCATCTGCGCAAAACTATGCTAAACTATCCATTATGGAGAGATTGGTTAGCATCGGGGTCGCGGCGTCAGCGCTGGGCGTGTCGATCACAACCCTGCGCCGCTGGGAGGCGTCAGGTAGGTTGGT
>Ga0180217_1001327_pt1 | contig 27981 bp, 19 predicted proteins | sample eDN3rd37CBELigOP_FD_128521 | JGI IMG/M metagenome (GOLD analysis project Ga0180217, IMG submission 128521) | Enriched Organic Plus compost microbial communities from Emeryville, California, USA - eDNA 3rd pass 37_C BE-Lig OP (version 2) (version 2) ... | reverse complement strand
GGCGACACCGGGAACCGTGAAGGCGGCCAATGCCGCGTTCGGATCGGTCATCGGCAGCGGAGCGACGGGGCCGATCCGCTTCGCAATCGCCTCGGCAATTTTCTTGCCGTGCCGCGAAACCCAGATCCCCGAGCAGCTGATGCAACTGCGGCCGCTGTTGATCAGCACGCTGTCGACCATCAGGTCGAGGTACTGTTCCCAGTTGTCGACTTCGTCATCGCCGAGGATGATCTTGCTGAAGCCGGGGCCGTGCGCCTGCACGCGCGGGTTGCCGTGATAGCGTTCGACCGTTGGCAATCCGCCGAAGATCATCGTCCGCTCGCAGCTCGAAATCACGGCGGCACCGACGTCCGGACCACCGGGATAGATCGAGATGGTCTCGCGGGGCACTCCCGCCTGGAAGAACGCTTCCGCCATGCGGTAGGGGGTCCAGGGCTCCTGCGGGCCGGGCTTGAGCACCAGACCGATCTGCAACGGAATCACCGGCATCCACAGCGTGTGTACGCCGGGCGAGTTTGAAGGCAGCACCATCCCGAGCACCGGGGTGTTGGCCTGATAGCTCAGCATCACCCCCCGGTCTTCCATCCCGTATCCTTTGGTGAGGATGTCGAACGGGAGGCCGCGGGTCAGGGCTTCGAGAACTTCCTTCATGTGCGTCAACACGAAGTAGTTCTTCTTCATGTTGCTCGCGCACATGTGCTCGGGCAGACCGGTCGTCGCCGACTGCATCCGGCAGAACTCGGCCGGGGACTGCGTCCCGTTGCCGAGGGGCAGGGTGCCGTTGAGATACAGGTCGGCGGCCTTCGCGGTCATCTCAATCAGCTGCGGAATCGAGAACTCCCGCAGCAGATTTCGCGCCCGCTGGGCGTGCCGCATGTCCATCTGCAGAAGTCCGGCATTCGCCTGATGGACCTGCGCCAGCGTTTCGCCCGTTTCGAAATGGACGACATCATCCTTCTGCAGACTCTCGTACGGCTTTCCCCAACGCAAAATGGGAATCTCAATCACAATCGTCTCCTTGAAAGGCGCCGGGCAGGCGGTAAACGACACATCGAGGCGAAGGGGTCAACACGCGAGGCACGGCTTATCGCGGTGCCTCGCGCGGCAGCCGCTGTCTGCGGCAGGAATCAGTACACCCCGACGGTCGTGGTCTTGGCGAACTCGTGGAAGGGGCGGACACCGCTGATGCCGTCCCACGGATACTTTTCGAACGGCATTTCGCGTTCTCCCTCGTCCCGTTCGAGGAAGCCCGGAACGAAGAACTCCTTCGTCAGCGTGGTCAGCTTCACACGGCCCGTCTCGCCGTAGTTGACGACCTGATTCGAGTCCTTGAAGTCCACCACTTCGATCACCGCGCGCGGCTGCGGTGCGTAATAGGTGATCTTGTAATTGTCTTCCGGGATAAACGGCTTGCCGCAGGCGAGGCCCATCAGCGTGTTGCCGTAGGTCGGCGTCATGTACACGCCGTCGAGCAGCTCCTCGCAGGCGAACCGATACCACTGCGGGGTGAACTCGGTCCCGCCCGAGAAAATGCCGGTGATTCCCGCTTCCTTGATGCTCGAGCCCTTCTCGATGAGCCGCATGGCGAGCGCTTCGAGCAGTTTGGGCGTGGTGAACATGCACTTGATGTCGTGCCCGGCGGAGAGGATCGTGAGCGCCTGGTCGATCACGTGATCGCGGTAGGCTTCCATCTCCTTGATGTTCCCGCGCTTGATCAGCTTGACCACCCAGCGCGGATCGAGATCGACGCAGAAGCAGATGCCCCCGCGGTACTGCGCGAGGTGTTCGACGGCGAGGCGCAGCCGCCGCGGCCCGGAGGGGCCGAGCATCAGCCAGTTGCTTCCCTTGGGGAAGTGCTCATCGGGGAGCGTGTGGCTGAACAGTTCGTAATCGGTGCGGAAGTCGTTGATCGCGATGCGGGATTTGGGAATCCCGGTGGTGCCTCCGGTCTCGAACACGTAGACCGGCTGGTTTTCGAATCCCTTGGGAACCCAGCGCCGGACCGGTCCGCCGCGGAGCCATTCGTCCTGGAACTCATCGAACTTCTTCAGATCCTCGAACGTGTTGACCTCCTTGCGGGGGTCGAACTTCAGGGACTGCGCTTTCTCCAGCCAGAAGGGAGCTCCGGTCTCGGGGCTGAAATGCCACTGCATGATCTCGCGCACGTGGGCGTCGAGTTGCTCCTTGGCGGCTTGAACTTTCGCAGCGAGTTCGGGGGAGAGGGCTGTACTCACGGATCCGTTACTCCAATGAAGGCAGGAAACGGGGCAGGGGCGGCGTACGGCAGAGCTGGGGCCGCGACCGTTATCATAGACGATCGCCTATGGATTTCAACGATGCACCCCGCGAGGATTTGCCGCTTCAGGGGCCTTCGAAACGCCGCCCGAGGGGCCGGCCCCGATATGCCCGGCGTCAATAATCGAGACACGCCCCGCCGTGCGCTTCGATCGCCTGTCCGGTGAGAAAACTCGAATCCTCGGTCGCGAGGAACAGGGCGATCCGCCCGATTTCCTCGATCGTTCCCATCTTCCCGGAGAGCTGCAGGGCCGCCACCCGCTCCAGGGCCGATTCCGGATCGGGGAGTGTCGCGGCCCAGTCGCGCATCAGCGGCGTATCGACGTTCCCCGGGCAGATGGCGTTCACGCGGATTCCCGCCGGGCCGAGCTCGACGGCGAGCGCCCGCGTCAGCCCGAGCTGCGCCCCCTTCGTCGCACAGTAGGCCGACGACTCGTTCTGCCCGACGATCGCCACCATCGATGAGATGTTGATGATGGTCCCGCGTGTCTTCCGCAGATGGGGCAGGGCAAACTTCGCCCCGGCGAAGGTACTCAGGTAATTCAGCCGCATCAGCTGCTCCATCATTTCGAGGCTCGTCTCTTCGAGCGGCGTCGCCGGCGGATGCGAACCGGCGTTGTTGATGATGCAGTCGATACGTCCGAACGTCCGGGCGGTCTGTTCGATCGCTCCGCGCAGCTGCTCCATGTCGCTCACGTCGCAGGCGATGAACCGGGCACGCCCCGGGCCGGTCCGATTCAGCTCGTCGGCCAGGCGTTCGCCGGCTTCGCGACCCCGCGCGAGGATGGCGACCTGTCCCCCCTCACGACAGAAAACGCGCGAGCATCCCGCGCCGATCCCTTTGCTGCCGCCGGTCACAATCACCACGCGATCCTGAAAACGCATCGTGCAGGCTCCTTGAAGACAATCTGCCCCGGAATTTCGGCTGTCAGTCACGGGAACGGTCGGTTCACGCCGCATGATACTCATCTCCGCCGCCCCGCTCCAGAATCGAGAGCATCACCACACTCGCTGCGATTTGACCGACACGGTGCCGTGACGTACGGTTGCACGCCGCCTCGACCGGCCGCGGTCTGTCGAGGCGGCAGAATCGGTATGCCCCGCACGATCCGTTCTGCACCTTCACACCTCGAAAGCCACGGGAGTCCCGGGCCGTCACGCCGCAGAGCCATCGTGTCCCCCTCCTTCGAGTGAACCGCGTCGATGCCGGCGCGACGCCATTGACTGAATATGGAATCGCCCAATCGCAAGCTGACACCCGCCGAGTTCCTCCTCGAACTTCAGAAGGAGAGCGCCCGCTCCACGCATTTCGAAAGCACGCGGACGCAAAACTCAAATGAACTCGAACTGGACTTCTCGGATCTGAACGCGCCGGCCCCCGCCTCCGCAACGGCCACGGCCACGGCTGCGGCGGCAGAGGCGCCAGGCCCGCGCCGCCCCGCGGGTGAAGTCGCTGCACGCGCCGAGCCACCGTCTCCCGCCGGCAATCGCCCGCCGACGGCCGCGAATCCCACCCCGCGGACTCCGCGCGAAGCGGCCGGGACGGATGCGGAACCGCGAACGGCACGGGGGGAAGCGGCCGGGGAAGCGGTTCCTTCAGCGACGGCATCGAAAGCCGTGAAGTCGAATGCGCAAATCTCGGCCCTGTTCGATCGCGTGCACTCGCTGCTGGGGTCGTCGGCACCGGCCGAAGGGGGGCCGTGGTACCCGCGCGCTCCCGAAACGCTCGAACAGACCGGCCTGATGGCGGATGAAATCGAGCGGCTGGTCCTCAAGTTCCTGCTGGCGAAAGGCTGCGTCTCCGGACGAAGAATCGCCACGCAGATCTGCCTGCCGTTCGCCATCGTCGACCCGCTGCTGAAGGGGCTCAAGCAGGATCAGCTTGTCGCCTACAAGGGGTCGGCCACGATGGGGGATTACGAGTTCATCCTCACCGAGCAGGGACGCGAGCGGGCCCGCCGCTATTCCTCCGAATGCACCTATTTCGGCGCCGCGACAGTTCACCTGCGCGACTACCTCAAGGCCATGGAGATGCAGAGCATCGCCAAGCAGCACGCCACCGAGGCGGATCTGCGGCGTGCATTCTCCGACCTGATCATCAATCAGAGAATGCTCGACAAGCTCGGGCCGGCGATCAACTCGGGCCGCGGCATGTTTCTCTTCGGCGAGCCCGGGAACGGAAAGACAAGTATCGCCGAGCGCATCACCGGATGTTTCGGCTCGACGATCTGGGTTCCCCGGGCACTCGGAATCGACGGCGATATCATCCGCATCTTCGATCCGGCCGTTCATACCGAAATCCGCACGAACTCGCAGGACAACGGCATCCTGAACACGAGCGGCATCGATCAGCGCTGGGTGCAGATCCGTCGCCCCACGGTCATCGCCGGTGGTGAGCTGACGATGTCCGAGCTCGAAGTGAAGCAGAACACCACGACGAAAATCTGCGAGGCACCGCTGCAGCTCAAGAGCAACTGCGGCACGCTCGTCATCGACGACTTCGGCCGGCAGCGGATGCCGGTCGCCGACCTGCTCAACCGCTGGATCGTCCCGCTCGAAAAGCGGTACGACTTCCTGAACCTGCCGAGCGGCAAGAAAATCCAGGTCCCGTTCGATCAGCTCATCATTTTCTCGACGAACCTCGAACCGAAGGATCTGGTCGACGGTGCGTTTCTGCGACGGATTCCGTACAAGATCGAGGTCTGCGACCCGACCGCCGAGGAGTTCCACAAGCTCTTCGAAGTCTTCGCTCCGATGCAGGGATTCCGTTACGACCGCGCGACCATCGATTACCTGATCCAGACACATTACACCGCGAAGAACCGCCCCTTCCGCGCCTGCCAGCCGCGCGACCTGCTGCTGCAGGTGCGAAACTACTGCCTCTACAAGGGGCTGCCCAAAGTCATGACGCCCGAGGCCTTCGACTTCGCCTGCGAGAATTACTTCTCGGTGATGTAATCACGTCGCGGCGATGTCGGCCATCGGCAGAAGTCGGCGACCGGCCGTGGCCGATTTCCGGATCGCGTCCGCAGGGCCCGATCCGCGCTCAGCTTTCGCTGAGCTTGATCCACTTCCGCACCTGGGGAAGCTGGTGCGTCTCCAGGCGGGTGATCAGTGCCCGGGCTTCCGCTTCGACCACGATCAGCTCGCGATGGATCGGCTTGATAAACGATTCGGCGATCGCGTGGTCGACAAACTGCAGCAGCGGATCGAAGAAACCGGCGACGTTAAGCAGGCCGATGGTCTTGCGGTGGATGCCGAGCTGCGCCCAGGTGATGACTTCGAAAAGTTCTTCGAAGGTTCCATAACCGCCGGGCATCGCGATGAAAGCGGTCGACAGCTCGGCCATCAGTGCCTTGCGGGCGTGCATGCTCTGGACGACGTGCATCTGCGTCACGCCGGTGTGCATGACCTCTTTCGTGGCCAGCTCTTCGGGAATGACGCCGATCACCTCGCCCCCGGCGGCGAGCACGGAATCGGCAATGACTCCCATCAGGCCGACACTGCCGCCACCGTAAACCAGGCCATATCCCGCCTCGACCAGCCGCGTTCCCAGCGTTCGCGCATGTTCTGCGTAGACCGGATTCAGGCCCTGATTGGCACCGCAGAACACACAGATTCGTCGCATGCTACGTCGGGGAGTTCGCAGAGATTCCGCGAGGAGAACGGGAGTCAGCGGAGGGCGGTGGAGTTCGGCTCGTCGAAAATGGTGTGAATGACCGCGTCGGCCTTCAGCTCCGCCAGGGTTTCCTCGATGCGCGCCTGCTGGTCCTGCGCCTGGAGCGCCTTCTTGATGTCCCCCTGCACATCTTCGAAGCGGATGCGCCCGGCCTCCTGCCGCTCGACGACCATGACGACCTGAAACTGATCCTTCGCGCGAATCACCGGGCTCACTTCGCCGACCGGAAGTGTGAACAGCAACTTCTCGACTTCCTTGTCCGCGAGGCTTCCCTTCTGCGTCCAGTCCCACTTCCCGCCGGAGCTGGCGGTCGGTCCGTCGGAGTACTTCTTCGCGACCTCGTCAAACGATTTGCCTTCGAGCAGCTCGTTTGCCGCTTCGCTCAGCCGCCGCTGGGCGCCGCTCCGCCCGCCATGCTTCTCATGACTGATCAGAATCTGCTGCCAGCGGACCTTGGCGGGGGTCTCATAGTCGGCGGCGTGCTCGCGATAGTACTCCAGCAGCTGTTCCCGCGTCGGATTAATCTTCGACCGCGCGTGTATGAACATGTACTGCTGCGCCATCTGCTGGTCGGCGAAGGTCTTCTTGATCTGATCGAGGGAGAGGCCGCGGTTCTGGAACTCGATCTCAAGCTCCCGGACCGAGGTCACCCCCATCTTCTTCATCATGTTCGTCAGCTCTTCCTTGAACATCTCGTCGAGCTGAGCATCGAGTGCCTTGATCTGTTCGGCTTTCAGGCCCGAACGCAGGCTGTGCGCGAGCAGCTTGCGTTCGATCGCCCGCGGCAGGTCCTGCCGCACGAGCGCTTCACGCGCCGCCCGGTACTGCTCGGGAGTCATCTGCTTCTTCGCCTGGAGCAGATTCGGCCGATAGGGATCGAGGATCTCTCCGGCGAAGATGGGGACACCGTTCACCGTGGCGACGACCGTCCCGTCCGAGAAACTGCGGTCGGTGAAGTTCTGCGAAGCGCTGGTTTGAATGACGTCTCCGACTCCGTCGACGTCAGCACTCGCGACCGCCTGTCCATCCACCGAAGCGACACCGGCCGCATTGGCGACATTCACCCGCGGAGGGGGCGGCCCCACCACCGGATTGTCGACCTTCATCGCCTTGTTGCAGCCCCACACTCCCAGCAACACGCCCGCGAGCAGACAAACAGTATGCCGCATCCTTGCACGTTCCTGCTGTGAAGAGCGATGTGAGGGAGAAATACCGGCGACGGACACGGGCCAATCCATTCGTTGGCAGCTTAACGATTGTTCAAAGCGGACACCTGCGGAAACACTCCGCCGTTGCCCCTCGATCGGCACCACCTCAAGAAAATTTCGTGACGAGCGAGAGACGAAGCCGCCGGCGCAACCGGGAGCGCCCGCGAGAAAATGCGGCGGATTATAGATAAGAGCCTACTCCGACTGCAACAGCGCTTTTGCCGTCGCCAGAATCTCGCGGGGCGGCGCATCTGGAGTCTCCAGCAGCAGATACGCCGAACGCCCGTCGACAATCCGTAATCGGCTGCCGATTCGCTGAGCCAATTCGCGGAGCTTCCGCGGGTTCCGATACCCGAAAACAATGAACCGCTCTTCCCGATGGATATCGTCAATCTGCCAGGCCCGGGCCAGAATCTGCAGCTCTTTCAGCTCGAAGAGCACAGTCACTTCGTCCGGAAACGGCCCGTACCGGTCGCGCAATTCGTCGGCAAGTTCCGCCAGATCTTCCGCGGTCGCCACCCGCGACAGCTTTCGATACACCTCGATCTTGTGCCGTCCCGGCGGAACGTACGACGCCGGCAGGTAGGCCGAGAGGGGGAGATCGACCGCCACGTGCTGCGATTCGCGGATCGGCTCCTTCTTCAACTGCCGGACGGCGTTCTCCAGCAACTGGCAATAAAGTTCGTACCCCACCGCGGCGATATGGCCACTCTGTTCGGTGCCGAGAATGTTCCCGGCCCCGCGAATTTCGAGATCGCGCATGGCGATGCGGAAACCCGCCCCGAGTTCGGTGAACTCTTCGATGGCCTTCAGCCGCTTTGCCGCGGCACTCGTGACGCTCCGCCCCTCTTCGAGCAGCAGATAACAGTACGCGCGGTGCTTGTAACGTCCGACCCGCCCGCGCAGCTGGTGCAGATCGGCCAGCCCGTATTTGTCGGCCTCGTGAATCAGAATCGTGTTGGCATTGGGGATGTCGAGCCCGCTTTCGATGATCGTCGTCGCCACCAGGACGTCGATCCGGCCGGCCACGAATCCCAGCATCGTTTCTTCAAGCTCGTGCTCGTTCATCTGCCCGTGAACGATGCCGAACGTCGCCTCGGGAACGATCCGTTGCAGCCGGTCGGTGACGACGTGGATGTCGTAGACCCGATTGTGAACGAAATAGACCTGCCCGCCGCGGTTCAGTTCGCGGATGATCGCCGCGCGGATCAATTCCGGATCAAACCGGCTGATCCGCGTTTCGATCGCCAGGCGGTCGTGCGGCGGCGTCTGCAGGTTGGAAATGTCGCGGATGCCCAAAAGCGACAGGTGCAGTGTCCGGGGAATCGGCGTGGCACTGAGCGTCAGCACATCCACTTCCAGCCGCAACCGCTTGAGCATTTCTTTCGCTTCGACGCCGAACCGCTGCTCCTCGTCGATGATCAGCAGGCCGAGATCGCTGAACTTGACGTCCGGCTGCACGAGCCGATGCGTGCCGATCACGAGATCGACACCGCCCGTTTTCAGCCCTTCGAGAATCTTCTGCTGTTCCCCCTTCGTCTTGAAGCGGGACAGCACCTCGATCGTGAAGGGGAACTCGGCCATCCGCTGGCGAAAACTGCGGTAGTGCTGCTCGGCGAGCACCGTCGTCGGAACGAGCACCGCCACCTGCTTGCCGGAGTCGATCGCCTTGAACGCGGCCCGCATCGCGACTTCGGTCTTGCCGTAACCGACATCGCCGCAGATGAGCCGGTCCATCGGCCGCGAGCGCTGCATGTCTTCTTTCAGATCGGCAATCGCGCGGACCTGGTCGGGTGTTTCGACGTACGGAAACGCCGCTTCGAACTCCTGCTGCCAATGGCTGTCGGGGGGATATGCGATGCCGGGCTTCATGTCCCGCTCGGCCTGCAGCTGGATCATGTCGCTCGCCATGTCGACGAGTGCCGCCGCGACCTGGCGTTTCTTGCGTTCCCAACTGCTGCTGCCGATCTTCGAGAGGGTCTGCGTTCCCTTCGTCCCGCCGACGTATTTCTGAACCAGGTGGATCAGCGAGACCGGCACGAACATCCGCACGCCATCGCGAAACTCGAGGGCAAGGTGTTCTTCCGACTGCTCTCCCTTGTGGAGCAGTTGCATGCCGCGATAGCGGGCGATGCCGTGCGTCAGATGGACAACCAGGTCTCCCTCGCTGAGTTCGAGGAAGCTATCGATCGCCCGGCTTTCGAAGCTCTTCCGCGACGGTCCGCGGCGGATCTCCTGCCGGCCGAACAGTTCGTGATCGCTCAGTACGATCAGCCGCTCGGCAACCAGACGAAATCCGCGGGTGATGATCCCTTCGCACAGTTCAACTCGCCCGGTCGACGGCAGGTCGGTCTCCTTGAGCAGTTCCGTCAGGCGTTCCTGTTCGCCGGCGTTGTGACAGGCAATCAGCACCCGCTCATCGAGTCCGACAACCGCTGCGAGCTCCTTCACCACCTCGGTCGAGGGAGAGCTGAACCGCTCGATCGACTCGATCTGCAGATGACAACTCGTCTCCATGCTGCTCGCCGAAAGCGCAGCCAGCGTCACGGTCGGAAACTGCGTACACCGCGCGAGTGTCGGCTCGACGCTAAAGAACCCGCGCGGGTTATCGAGCCGCTGGAGATAGTGCTTCCCTTCTTCGACCAGTTCGGGCAGCTCGATCAGCGCGACCCAGCTTTCCGCCGGGAGGTAATCCAGAAAGCTCGCTCCCTGCGAAACCTCCGCCTGCCCGTTTCCCTCACGGGCCGCTGAAATCAGTGTCAGGTCGACCTGCTTCACGTCTTCCAGCTTCCGCTGGGTCTCGGCATCGAAGCGGCGGATTGATTCGATCTCGTCCCCGAAGTACTCGAAGCGATACGGATCGAGGGCGTCAGGCGGAAAGATATCCACAATGCCGCCGTGCATCGCGAATTCCCCCGGCAACTGGATCGCCGGCACCCGCTCGAACCCCCGCTCCGCCAGCCAGCGGAGCAGTTCTTCCGGATCGAGCATCTCGCCCACCCGCAGCGTCCGCGTCGAGCGCACAAGCTCGTCCCGATCGGGCACCGGCTGAAGCAGCGACGGGAAGCAGGTGACGATCACCTGACCGGGAGTCGCGGACGCGAGCGCTCGCAGAATCCGCAACCGGCTGCCGAACACCGCATCGGTGGCCGACCGCTCTTTCGGCAACGTCTCCCACGCGGGGAAGACGAGCGGCGTTTTGCCGAGAAAGTTCGCCAGGTCGGCGGCAAAGTCATCGACGGCACTGAGCCGGGGGACGACGGCGACAAACGCCGCGGGAGCCTCGGCGGCAAGGGCGGCGGCGGCAAGCGCGCACGACGAGCCCCAGGCTCCGTCGATCGTCCCGCTCTCTCCTCGCTGGAGCGCCGCGAGCACCTCGGCGAAGCCTCCCTGCCGCTGCATCAGTGGCCGCAACTCTTCGAGAGTTGCGGCTTTGGGCACCGTCCGAGGCGTCATCGTGCAGGAATTGTATCGATTCTTCCGGAGCTGAACAGCCCGTTGTCCACCCGCATTCCGGGGGAAAATCTCCCCACTGCGAGGGGCCCGGCTCACGGGTAAACCCTTCGCTCACAGAGCGGGAACCAGGGAGAATCTTTCGCTCGGTCCGGCACGGTTTCCTTCCCGCGAGCGAACCGCTATCGTTTGAGGGGCCGGGCGGACGGCCGGCGACTCGCTGCTCCCTCTCTCTGATCACTCGCGCGAAGTACCTTCGAACATGACTCCCGTTGCTCCCCTCCTCGGCGCCCACATGTCGATTTCGGGCGGCTATTACAAGGCCGTCGAAGCTGCCGCTGCACTGGGTATGGACGTCGTCCAGTTGTTCACGAAGAATAACAACCAGTGGCGCGCCAAGCCGCTGAGCGATGAGGATGTCCGCCTGTTTCGCGAGTCGCTGGAGACGACCGGCGTGCGCTGCCCCGTCGCACACGACAGCTACCTGATCAACCTCGGCAGCCCCGATGACGAGCTCTGGCAGCGCTCGCTCGACGCCTACATCATCGAACTCGAGCGGGCCGAGGCGCTCGGCCTGATCGGCGTGGTGATGCATCCCGGTAGTTTCGTCTCCTCGACCGAAGAAGAAGGGCTCGCCCGCATCGTTGCCGCACTCGACATTGCCCACAAGCGGACGTCGGGCTTCAACACACTGACGCTGCTCGAAACCACCGCGGGGCAGGGGACCAACCTGGGGCACCGCTTCGAGCATCTGGCGACTATCCTCGAACGGGTGAAAGATCCCGAGCGGATCGGCGTCTGCGTCGACACGTGTCACATCTTCGCCGCGGGCTACCCGATCTCCACACGCGAAGAGTACGAGGCGACCTTTCAGGAATTCGACGACCGCATCGGCATCGACCGCATCCGCGCGTTCCACCTGAACGACAGCCAGAAAGGGCTCGGCAGCCGGGTCGACCGCCATGCCCACATCGGCCGCGGCCAGATCGGCCTCGAACCGTTCCGCTTCCTGCTGAACGATCCCCGTTTCGCCGGGATACCGATGTACCTCGAAACGCCCAAGGGTCAGGAAGAGGGCGAAGAGCTCGACGCAATCAACCTCCGCACCCTGCGAAGCCTGGTGGAAGCCCCTGCCGCAACCGACAGGAAGCCCGCCCGCAAAGCCACCGCTCCGGTCAGCAAGAAGTCAAAACGCTGATTCCCGTGTCGTCTGAACCGCATGCGGGAAGTCGGGCACGCAACGCCCTCAAATCCACGCGCAGGAAAACCCCTCTCCCATCAAGGGAGCAGGAAGGAAGTTTCGGGCGATGCGAACGCGGAAAGGGGCAGCGTCTCGCGCATCGCTACCCCGCTGCCTCACCTCCCCGTCCGACATCCCTTAATCTCATCGATTCCACTCCTGATTCCGCACGCAGGCCCCTCAGGAGAAACACCTGTCACAACCGGCGCGTGCGCTTGCACCCCGACAATCGTTAAAGCCCGCACTTCCCGAACGTCGATGCAGAAAGGCAGAGGTGCCGCTCGGCACATGCCCGTCGTCCGTAAAATGGGAAGACCGCAGTGGGTACAAAAGAACATGCACGATCGGGGATCGGAGCGTCTCAGCCTGTTCGCCTGCTGATGATCGGCGGCGTGCTTCTGGGCACCGCCGGCTGCGCCAGCACCGATTCGCTCCTCTCGAAATCCTCTCAGGACAAGCGGCCGGCCGAACGGGTCGCCGTCACGCCTCCGGCGAGTGAGAAGAAGAGCCTCCTCGACCGCATCCCCAAGCCGTGGGGATCGAAGGCAGAAGGGACCGTCGCGCAGACCGGCCCCTATGGTCCGCCGTCGCGGCCACCCATTACGCCCGATTCGGCACCGAAGTCGCCCGCTCCCAAGGGGGAACTCGCGGCCAAGCGGATCGGCGGCGCGGGCCGTGCGACACTCGACAAGCCAGGCAACCCGGGAATTGCCGAATCTCCCGCGGCGGAGAAAGAGAAGATTGTCCGCGTCGCCGATGCGGGCAATGCGCCTCCTGCCGGCAAGAGCCCTGTCCACGAGAACCCGCTGTTCCGGCGGAACGCTCCCTCGTATGCGGATGATCCTTTCCTGAACGATGCTCCGGAACGGGCAGCGGCAGCCAGCCCTCCGCCGACTTCGCCGCCGGTCGGTCAGGCCGGACGGCCCGGGGTGAAGGACAATCCGTTCGCCGACAATCCGTTCTACGATCCGGAATCGTCCCCCGCCGGGGAGACTCTGCTCGCCGACCGGTCGAGCCCGGGAGCCGCGAACGCCGACCCGGCCAAGGTCGAAATTCTGGCGCCGCCGCCGATGGAATCGCCGCGGCGGGAAGTGGTAACTCCGCCCGCGAATGAACAGGAGCGGATCGCCCGTCTCCAGTCGCTGCTCAACTCGGTTCGCGAGACGAGCACGACCAGCGACGAGGAAGCTTACACGCCTGGCTCCGCAGCGGCTTCTCAGCAGGCGCTCGCACAGCCCGCCGGGTCCCCGTTCGTGCTTGCAAAACCTGAACCTCCCCCGGCTGCGCCGCAGCGTCCGAAAATCGAGGACAACCCGTTCCTCGACAGCGTCCCCGCTGCCGATTCGACGGTTGAGACAGCGTCCCCCACTTCGGCACCGGCTGTCGACCGTGCACCTTCGGCGAGTCCAACTCCCGCCGAAGAGGCCCGACTGCGGGCGGACGCACTGATGGTGCGGGCGCGCATGGCTTTGCGGCAGGACAGCCCGGAGGATGCCCTGCGCCTGGCCCAGGCCGCCGAGGATATCGAGAAAACGACAGGTCTCGCGTACGCTCCCCACGAGGAGCGTCCCTCCGACTTCGTCAAACGGCTGAAGCGGCACAGTGCGGGGGAAAGGCCGGCTGACACGGTTGCGTCGGAAATTTCTTCGGCTTCCACCGAAACCGCCTCTGCGCCCGTCGCGAGTATTTCCGAGACACCCTCGAAACCGGCCGTCTCGCTGGAATCGAAGGCGTTCGAGTCGAAGCCGGTCGAAGCAGCCGCGACATCGTCGACGCCCGCGACACAGCAGACGCCGACCACGCCTTCTTCGCGGATTGCCGTCGGCCAGCCTGCGGAAGACCTGCCGAAGGGACCGGCCTGGAATTACCTCTCGGACGACCAGTTCTTCCAGTACCGCCCGCGCAAGGAAGAAACAGCATCTCCGGGATTGGAATCCAGCAGTACAGGTGCCGGCCTCATCGAGCGCACCGGCTTCGATGCGGCGAGTGTCGGCAACTCTTCGGGAGTGGAACAGGCCGCGCTGACGCAATTCAAGACCGAAACCCGGGTGCAGGCCAACCGCCCCTCATCGGTCGCGCTGGCGTCCGTGAGCACATCCGATCCAGCGGATTCCAACCCGTTCCTGGACGGGAAGTCGCTGACCGACACCACGAGCGCCCCTGCGGCGTCGAATCCCTTCGCGGTGAAGAACGACATGGTCGCACCTCCGCCGCCGGAAGTCGATCTGCTGCCCGAAGTGAAATCCACCCCGGCGACACGCTTCGCCGAGCGCAGGCGGCCGAAGACGGCGGCAGCGGCCTCGCAGGCCGAGATCGCCCGGGCTGACGCCCCGAAGGAAAAAGGTTCATCCGGCCTGTTCCTCTGCGCCCTGGGGGCACTGATCGCCGGGATTGGGGGCTTCTTCGCATGGCGCCGCCTGCAGATTCGGCACTACTCGCCCCGCCGATAAGGTCCGTGCGGCCGTTTCGGCAGCGAGAAGCCGTCGCGGCGGTACAGCTTCCGAGGGAGTCGATGCGTCCCCGTCCAGCCGGCATTTCGGCGGGAGAACGTGATCTATATTAGAGAAGATCGTTCTCACCGCCGAATCCGACAACTGGAGACTTGCGTCGATGTCGCCCGACCCCTGGAGCCGTCCCACCATCGAGGACCTCAAGCGCGTTCTCGAATCCATTGGCCAGTCCGAGTCCGCTCACGAACGGGCGGTCGAGAGGCTTGAACTCTCGGTGCCTGCCGAGATCACCACGTCGCGCGGAAACGTGATCTCCGCCATGACCCGCGAGATCAGCCGGCTGGGAATCGGCCTGCTGCATCGCGGCTCGGTCACTCCGGGCGAGGTCAACCTGAAACTCGCCAGCGATACGCGCGAGTTCGAGTACCGCGTCGCCATCGAATGGTGCGCTCCCTGTGAAGGGGGAATGTTCATCAGCGGCGGCCGCTTCCTCACGAAGACGTAATTCGCCTCCGCGGGTTCGAATCCGCAAATCGTGTCGCCCCTCTGCAGTGAGGGAACGACGACGGGAGAGAACCACGAAAGACACGAATCACACGAAAGAGGGCCGAAATCGCCTCACTTTTTCGTGACTTTCGTGCCTTTCGTGGTCAGAATCCCTCCCCTTCGAATCTGCCCGCGCATCGTCCCGATGGGGCAGGCATTCACTCCTCGCCCGTCACTCCGCATCGCCCGTCGCTCCACAAATCTGCGTCCATCCGCGAAATCTGCGGATCCTCCCGCCTCTTCCGCGCTGACTCAGGAAGTGCCCCCCGCCGACGAGAAACACGAATCACCCGCAAGTTCACCTGAGTCACCCTCCTCCTTTCGTGTCTTTCGTGGTGACATCCTCCCCCGCACAGACCGCCGCCGAACCTCGCATGCGAACGGCACCTTGCCTATAATCCCGTGTACCGGGGCCCGGGCGTTCGGGCTTCGACCGAGAGAGGCGTCGTGCCGGCTGTGAGAGAGGCTTGATGGATCCCGCCAACGGCGAACGTATCCGGCGAATCGTGCGGCAACACCTGGATAGCTGGCAACGCGCCGGGCTGACTCATCTGCCCCGTTCGGAAAATCCCGGCGCGAAGATTTCTGCTGTCGCGGTCGCCTCCCCCGCCGAAGCGGAGGTGCCGCACGCGACTCCCCCCACACCGCCGGTCTCGGCGACTCCATCCCGATCCGTCCCGGTCACCGTTGCTGCCGGGGCGGCTCCAGACACGCTCTCCCCGCAGGATGCAACCGAGGATTCTTCCCTGATGGCGCGGCGCTCGACTCCCGAAAAAACTCCCACGCCGGTTCTCGCCCCCGAAGGGGCCTCAAAGCTTTCGCGGGAGGAACGCCAGAAGCGGCTCGATGCGCTCGCCCGCAAGGTCGCACAGTGCACCCGCTGCCCGGAACTCGCAGCCACCCGCACGCAGACCGTGTTCGGCGTCGGCAATCCCGAGGCCCGTGTGCTGTTCCTCGGCGAAGCTCCCGGGGCCGATGAGGACCGCCAGGGCGAACCGTTCGTCGGCCGTGCCGGCCAGCTCCTCAACCGCATCATCGAAGCCTGCAAGATGAAGCGGGAGGACATCTACATCTGCAATATCCTCCGCTGCCGACCGCCCGGGAACCGCAACCCGCTCCCGATCGAGGCCAGCAACTGCCGGGAATGGCTCGACGGCCAACTGCGGCTGGTCGATCCCGAATACATCGTCTGCTGGGGTTCGGTCGCGGCCAGCAACCTGCTCGGCATCACCGATCCGATCGGCCGTCTCCGCGGCCGCTTTTTCCAGCATGGACGGGCCAAAGTGCTCTGCACCTATCACCCGTCGTACCTGCTCCGCAACCCGGCGGCGAAAAAACTTGTCTGGGAAGACATGCAGATCCTCATGAAGGAACTCGGCATTCCCCTCGACTGAGACCTCGACTGAGACGATGTCCCTTGCACTCCCGGTCGCAGCAGAACCTTCCGCCCTCGTGGCGATGAGGAAAGTGCGGAATGTCACCGCGAAGTGATCGTCCTCAACGTGCCTATCTTTACGATCCCCGTCACGGCGGGCAGGCGATCCGCACCCGGGACGTGCGGCTTCCGACCAGACCGAGCGATCCCCCGCGCACGAACTACTTTTCCGTTTACCTGATCGAAACGGGCTCCGGGACGTTCTGGGCCGATGCCTCGCAGTTCGAGTTCGGTCCGCGGTCGCTGCTGTTCTTCGTGCCGTACCAGCACGTCCGCTTTGTGCCGGAGAAGCCGGTTCGCGGCAAGCTCATCCAGTTTCACGCCAACTTTCTCTGCGTCGAGACCTTCCATGCCGAAGTCGGATGCAGCGGCATTCTTTTCAACGATCCGTACGGCGTGCCTCTCGTCGCAGTGGATGAAGAGAACCTGCCCGAAGTCGAGAGCCTGATCGAACGCCTTCAGAAAGAAGAGGCGGAACGCGAGCTGGCCTGGAGCGAGGTGATGCTCGCGAAGCTGAAGGTCCTGCTGATCCTCGCCACGCGGCTCAAGTCGGCAACAGCGGGAAGCTGCAGTCCCGGAGCGTTCGATCCCCGGCACCCGGAACTGAGCCGGCTTCGCGAGCTGATCGAACAGAACTATCACCGGCTGCATTCCCCCGCCGCGTATGCGAAGCTGCTGCACATCACGCCGAAAACCCTCGGCCGGATTGTGCGCGAGCATCTCGGCACGACGCCGACCGAGCTCATCCGCAGCCGGATTCTCACGCACGCCAAGTGGCAACTGCTGCACACGCTGAAGCCGGTCAAGCAGGTGGCCCGCGAACTGGGCTTCAAGGATGAGCTGTATTTCAGCCGGCTGTTCAAGAAGGCGACCGGCTGTTCCCCGAGTTTCTTTCGGGAATTCGAAACCGAGATCCGGGGGGGAAGCAATTTGTCCATGTCTTCGGGCGATGCGCCCATTCTGTCTTCCGCCACTCCCGCCGATACTGCAGGTCGAGGTTAAAGACCACCCATCGGCAGACCGGGCACGCGCGTGCCCGGTTCCAGCGGAGAAGGAGACCTGGACATGCAGAAGCTGTTTGAACTGGCATCGCGGGCCGACAAGGCAGGCATCGCCGTCACGCGGATCGGACTGATTATCGTGCTGGTCTGGATCGGCGGGCTGAAAGCCTTCCGCTACGAAGCGGACGGCATCATCCCGTTCGTCGCCAACAGCCCCTTCATGAGCTTCTTCCTTGCCGATCCCGACAACTACAAAGCCCACATGAACCCCGAAGGCGCGCTCGTCCCCGAGAACCGCGCCTGGCACGAAGCGAACGGCACCTACACGTTCTCGTATGGTCTCGGAACAATTATCGTCCTCTACGGCCTGCTGCTCTGCCTGCATCCCTGGTTGCCTCAACTGGCGACACTGGGCAGCTTTCTCGTCTTCGTGATGTCGTTCGTCACGTTGTCATTTCTCATCACGACGCCGGAATGCTGGGTGCCGGCCCTCGGTGATGCCCAGCACGGCTTCCCCTACCTGAGCGGCCGCGGCCGGCTCGTGGTCAAGGACGCCATCATGATGGGAGCCGCCCTGGTCACCATGGCCGATTCGGCGAAGGCGTACCTGCGCAAGCGTTTACCGGCAGCGACGGTCACACAGAGCGCCCGGAAATCCACACCGCTGGCCGCCGCCTCGCTGAGTGAATAACCTCCAGCGCAGCCGCATTACCGAGGCATTCACCTCAAACGTGTCAAATGCATCCGGATCACGGGCCGGCAGCCTCATCCCGAGTTGAGCGATTGGGGGATTTTCGCTAGTTTGGATTCCGGGGAATATCCCGCCTGCGTGGCCAATCCCATTTCGCAGATTCATCGGCTCTGCGGGGAAGAACGTTCGCTATTCCCCCCGGAGTCAAGATGTCAGAGCCGCAAGCTTCTTCTACAAATCGCGGGACGCCCGAAGTCGACCTGGGCGCCACGCAGCTGGGCGAATCCGCCGACGCGACCCACACAGGCAGGAACGAACCGGGGGAACCCGTGGCGAACGCCGCCGCGCTCGGCCCGGCGTCCGGCCACCCTTCGGAATTGACGGCCGGCCAGACCGTGGGGCCGTACCGGCTCGTGTCGAAGCTCGGCGAAGGGGGCATGGGGGCCGTCTGGAAGGCCGTCCACGAGCACCTGGAGAAGACGGTCGCCCTGAAGATTCTCCCATCCCGGTTTCTCCAGCGGCCCGAGGCGGTCGCCCGCTTCCGCCGGGAGATGAAAGCCGCGGGCCGCGTCACCCATCCGCATGTGGTGCAGGCTTTCGATGCGGGCGAAACGGGCGGGGTGCATTATCTGGCCATCGAGTTCGTGGATGGGGCCGATCTCTTCGCCCACGTCAGGAAGAAGGGGCCGCTCCCCGTGATGCAGGCGGCCCGCGCCCTGCGGCAGGCGGCGCTGGGGCTCGCGGCCGCGCATGCCGAGGGACTCGTTCACCGCGACATCAAGCCGCAGAACCTGCTCGTTTCGAAGGATGGCAAGGTCAAGGTGCTCGATCTCGGCCTCGCCCGCCTCATCGAGGAGGCCGCACTCGAGGTCTCGACATCCGGCCTCACTGCCGACGGGCAGGTGATGGGCACCCCCGACTACATGGCCCCCGAACAATGGGAGGATGTCCGGGCGGTCGGACCGGCTACCGACCTCTATGCTCTCGGCTGCACGCTCTACTTTCTGCTGACGGGAAAGCCCCCCTTTACCGGGGAAGCGGGGATTTCCATCGTGCAGAAGATGAAGGCGCATGTACAGCAGCCGCCCCCCGATCTGGCCGCCGCCCGGCCCGATGCTCCTCCGGAGTTGTGCGCCCTCTACCAGCGGCTGATGGCGAAGCGGGCGGAAGACCGCCCCGCATCGGCTGCCGAGCTGGCCGAAGCACTCGTTCCTTTCACCCTGAGAAAACCGGCGGGCGGGGAAACGGCCAATGCCGGCCAGACCTCTACTCGGGCCGAAAGCGGGATCGAAGCGCCGCTCGCCGATTTCCTGTCGTCACTGGACGGCCAGAAAGCCGGCCCGACCGTGGCGATGCAGTCGCGATCGCTTTCGTCAATTGCGGCGAATGAGCACGAATCTCTCGCGAATCCAACGCCCCAGGGAACTTCCGGCCGTCGGCCGCCGCAGCGGTGGTGGCTCACCGTCGCGGGCGCTCTGGGCGCGATGGTCCTGCTGGGAGGGATCTGGATCACGATCACCCGCGAGGACGGGAGTCAAACCCACATCCCCGTCCCGGACGGAGCCACCGTCGAGATCACGCAGGAGGGACGCCCGGTCGCCACGATTCCCCAAGCCGCCCCTGCGAAGAGCACCGAATCACAGCCCCCCGCGGCCCCGGCCTTGCGGACTCAACGTCAGATCGCGGAAGCGGTCGTCGACGCCGGGGGAACGGTGACCGTCTGGGGGGCCGGCAGCATCCAGGTTTGCAAGGCTCGTGACTCGTTGCCCTCACAGCCATTCGTGGTGAAAACGATTCATCTCGAAGAGAGCACGCGCCTGAGCGAGGAGACCCTCTTCGCGATTTGTCATCTCCCGACCCTTGAGAGTTTTCTCGCGATTGGCGCGGAACTCACCCCCGAAATGCTGCGGGCGCTGCGCTCCGCGCCGCTGCAACAACTCTATCTCACACATGCCCGCTTTCCCGAGAGTGCCCTGGGCGAACTCCGGGAGCACCCGACACTTCGTGAGCTGGTCCTGTCAGCCACGCAGGTGACCGACAGCATCTGCGCCGACCTGGCGACGATGCCGCGTCTCCGCGACGTGCGCTTCGACAAGACGCCGATCACGAATGCAGGGCTGAAGTCGCTGGCCGCTGCGCAGTCGCTGCGTTCGATCACACTCGGCAGCAACTGTTCGCCCGAGGGATTGGCTCCGCTGGAATCCTGCTCGCAGTTGCGGATGTTGAACCTGAAAGATGTCGAACTCAGCATGTCCGATGTCCCCAGGCTAGCGCGTCTCTCCCAGGTCGGCCGCGTCTGGCTGAATTCCGCCTGCAGTGCTGAAGTCGCGAAAGAGATCAGCCGCGTCCTGCCCGACACGATTGTGATGCACCCGGCTCTGCCCCCGCGATCCGACGAGGCGACTGCCGCCGATTGGGCGCTGGCGAAGGGAGCCACCGTCATGGTCCTCTCGTCCCGGACGGGACGATCGCAGCGTCTCACTCCCGGCACGCCTCTGGACACTTCGTCATGCGTCTATAACGTGCAGTTCCCCTGGCGGAAGGGAGACGCAGCAGGGCACCCGCTGACGAATCTTCAGGCTCTGGAATACCTCACCTGGCCCGACTTGCAGGATGCCGACGGGGTTCTGAAGTCGTTCCAATCGCTGAAGAGTCTGTTCAGTCTGCAGATCGCTGGTTCTGACGTCACCGACGTCGGACTTCGCCACCTGGGAACGCTGCACCACCTGCAGTCGCTGAGCGTCGCCTACTGCAAGAAGATCTCCCCCTGGGACTGGGAACACCTGGCGGGACTTCCCGATCTGTTTGAATTGAACGCCACCGGCTGCGAAATCGGAGATGGGGGTTTCCGCGCGCTGGCTCAGCTTCCCAGCTTGTATCGGCTGATCCTCACCGGCTGTAGTAACGTCACAGCCGACGGGCTCGCGCACCTCGCCTCCTCACAGTCGCTCATCTACTTCTGGCTCAACGGCACATCGGTCGACGATGAAACGCTCAAAAGCCTTCATCAGGTGCGCACCCTGCGTTACCTGAACGTCTCCCAGACCAACGTCACCGAAGCGGGCATCGAAACCCTGAAACGCGCCCTGCCTGAATGCGCCATCTTCTGGGACGGTGGCGCCGTCATCCCGGAAATCCCGGTGCCGGAAACGAGCGAGGCTAAGAACTGATCGCCGGGTGCCATGCTCTCACGCCGCAGGCGAATTCATTCAAGAATTCTATTCAGCTTGCTGGACACAATAGCCAAGGCTTCCTGAATTCGAGGGACGCCGATCGCCAGGACATCAACTTGCTCCCAACTCTTGCCCTCTGTCCCCCCCAGCGCCTTTCTAAAGTCCCCGAACGCCACTTGAACCTCAGCCTGCTGTGCCGGTGACTTTCCCGGGATCTTTTTTCTCCACCTCCAAATCAAGTGACATCGGCCATCAAACACTTGAACCACACTGCACCGTCCTCGCGCACTCCCATTGAAGGTGGCAAAGCGTGACTTCCCCTGACTATTCCTTCGATAACTCACATAAAGCAGTTCATGCTCAACAATGAACCCTTCTAATGACACGTATGCATTGAAGTACTCGGGAGTGGGGCTCCGACTCTCGATTTCCTTTAACCATTCATCGCGAGAGATGTACTTGCTCGCTGCCATCAGCGGATTCACTTGCTCGGGGAAAATCAGGATCCAGTCATCGACACAGACATACCAGTCATTTCATCGCCACGCTCAAGGGCACCAGATTCCAAGTAGCGGTACAGCTGAGACAACAGCAGTTGCCAGACTTTCTTCTACCGAGCCTGAAGTGGTTGAACATACTGTTCATCCCTCTCCATGAGGCGTCATATCCAAATCAATCCTTGCAGTGGTCTCTGCACGCGACCAAGCTTGCCGATCACTGACATGCAGGAACAACTCGCGGATGAAATGAGGAATCCGATGGTTATCGGGGAGTCCCATTTCCTGCTTCTGCTCAAGAAGAGGTCACGCCCATTCTTCGACGGTTTGAGGAACACAACGAGACGCAAACTGCCGGTCGCCGACAAAATAGATCAGCAGCAGTTGCGCCGAGTACCCCTGCTTGTGCAGGAAATGCAACGCTGCCAGCCGATTTGCCAATTGGTAGTTTCGGTTCATTCAGACATCCATATTCGTGAGATCTATACCTAATCCCTCAGCCGTCACACGGAGCGATCGCTCAATTCGACGGCGGCCACCATTCGGACTTGCTCCGCAAGGCGAGTATAGCTCGTTAATGTGAGCTTTCGCCGGGTGCCATGCTCTCACGCCGCCGGCGGGTGAGCATGCCCGCGTGCCGCGAGACGGGTTGGGCCGCTGACCTTCAGGTCGGCAATCCCGAGTATTCGCGCTCACATCATCCCTTTGACGATCGGCTCCTGTGCCTGCCGCAGCCATTCCTTCTGCTCGGCGGACATGCCATCCACCAGGACTCGTGCCGGGCGAACATAGAACGGTTTGGCGTGAACAGACAGCAGCCAGTTGAGCGCCCGTTTCGTAATGAAACGCTTTAAGTAGGCTTGCACGAAATCGCTGCCGTCCCACGAAGCACCCTGCACGATCGTTCCTGCCTTTGGGAGACCAGGGAACGTCAGGCGTTTGTCGTCGCCGCCAGGATGTGTTCTCCAAGAGGCCAAGTTATTCTGATTGCAACTAAAGCATCTGTACGGCCAATAACCACACGTCGGGCAGATCAAAGGCCCCGTGCCACAGAACGGGCATACGTTCGGCTTTCCGACGACCTTCAGCGGCCGCACCAAAATCCGACCACTGAACTCCAGCACGGATAGTGCCGGATATTCGAATTTCTTTCGCAACGCTTCGGATTCCCGGAGTGCCAATGGCACGAATTGCAGTCCGCGGAGACCTGTTTCCCGCAAGCGTTCGGCGAACACGTTCGATACGACGTATTCGTCTCGCGCACTATTGGGAATGAACTCGGTTAACAGCTTTCCTCCATACAGCTCCGCATAAACCTTCGGATTCACAAAACGTCGGGTCGGATGCTTTTTGGAGGCCGGGCATTCATAACGGTATTCAACGTAGGGGGCATGCTCCTGGGGAAACGTCTCCACCCAGAGCCAGGCAGTATCAGGATAGCCTTCCGGATCGTCCCGATTGACAACAATCCACGTTTCGTCGCAATCCTCGTCAACGCACGACTCGTCGAATTGCACCTCGAATTGATAGAACACCCCGTCAAGAAGCGTTCCCGATTCATCCCAGACCAGATCACATTGGGGTTTCATGCTTCTTCCTTTGCAGGGAACTTCGCGCGTGAAATCGCCGGCAGCACGGACAAAGCGCTGTCTCGCCCTGTTGAATGTACCATCTTCAGAACTGTGCATTCAAGCCTCGCCAGCCGGCAAGGTGCCGACCGCATGCTCCACTTCCGTGCATGGACGAGGTCGATCAGTGTGCCAACGCACGTGAGTACCTGTAGTGCAAGCCACATTAGGAAGAAGCTTTAGTCATCCCGGAGATCCGGAGATGATAGAACCTGCTTGTACAGTACTGTCCTGACTCCGTCGAGCGTTTGGCCGTCTAGTTGAAGTGCCTGAGCATATCCAATGAAGGCGTTTATCAACTTTTCTGCTTGAGTCCGCGTCACCCACCCATTGTCGATTGCAGAGTCCAATGTGATATCGTATTGGTTCTCAAATTCTTGAAGGGCGGCATTTGCAGCAGGGTCGTGGTTTACAATAACCTGTGCAGCTTTGGCATTCTCCGTGAAAAGCTGGAAAAGACTATATGCACCGATAATGAACCCCAAGTCCTTGAGACGCTTGGCTTTTCCGGCCAGGAACTTCCCGCGTTTCGTCTTGAAATTTGTGCCCACTTGCTTGATTCGTTTCTTGTCAGCACCAGCTTCCACGAACCAGTCTGCTTCAACGTTCGCATGTACCTGGTCCATGAAGTTGTCCACTTCATCCAGCGGTACTGAGTTAAAGAACGCCTCTCGGTCTGGCCCCCAAGTGCCCTCCCGAACGTGATAATTACACCACCTGTTCCATGCTGGAGTAATTTCCTTCACGTGGATGTCGCGGGGGACGGCACGCAGGTATCGATTCTCGTGCACATTAATTCCCTGTTCTGCCAAGTACCGGTCGGCGAGCCTAGCTGGCTTCGTATGGTGAATGTCATATTCCGTATCAAGTTGATTGAGGTGAGGCGTGGCATTCTCGAACAACCGGTCATAGTTTTTCGAGTTTGGGATGGGGTCCGCAAAGCTGGATGCTGAATGGGCACTCGAGGGCGAAGCCCCGCTCTCGACAATGACGAAACTGGGAAGGGCATAAGACCCATCTTCGTCAGTTACGGTCACGAGTACATCAAACACTCCCTCGGCCGTATAAGTGTGCGACAGGGTCGCCGATGAAGCGGCGGTACTGCTCGACTCTCCATCTCCCCAATCGACGTGAATTAGTGAAATCGTGTCCGCTCCAGGGTCGGAAGCGCCCACCGTCAGTTGATATGCGGCTCCAACAACCGCCTCATTCGTTCCGGCAGCGTGGCGGAGGTCGAGCGACAGTGTGGCGGGGGTCGAGCGACAGCGAGCCCCCCGGCAGAATCGGTTCTGCAGGCAGGCCGAGTAACATGCTCTCACGCCTTGTGCCATGCTCTCACGCCGCAGGCGGGTGAGCATGTTGTTCACCCGCCATTGCTATTCGCCATCCGGCCGGGCCACGCTACCTAGAACCGAAAGCTCACCGGCTCTTCGCAGGCGCGCCCGCCGGGGTGGTCGTTGCTCGGGAACGGGCGGACATGTCAAAGGTGAACGAGAACTGGTGCTGCCCGCGATCCGGCACGAACTTCGTTCCCGTGCACAGCTCCTCTGTCTGAGGATGAAACGTATATGCCTCGACGCGATTCTCTGCCGGCAGAAACCGGTAGATCCGCAGCCAGCCGGTACTGTAGTCCTGCATGAATTCATGAATCGGGTGCCCGTCATCCGCGCGCGTGACTGCCCGCAGGGCGTGCGAGCGGCTCTGGTCCCCCGAGAACACCGCCACGAGGTTCGGCTGCCGACGATAGAACTTGTCCCACAGTTGTTGCGGCGTATTGCCCCGCTCGCCGTGAATCTTCTTCCACGTCATCCGCCCCTTTTCGCCGGTGACGAACTCCTCGACGACTTTCGGCCTATTACGCGGCCCCCATCCCATGTGCGTCGTGATGAAGGCGGGGCGGTCAGAATACTTTTTGAGGATCTCCTCCGCCCAGGCAAGTACCGGATCGGGAGCGTTGCACTCCAGGTGCAGAAACAGGAAGTCGATTTCGCCTGCCGAGAACAACTGGTAGCTGTTGGCGTTGTTCCCCGAGACTTCCGGATTCGCCGCCGGCTCGAAACAGCCGCCGTACCAGTCGAAGCTCTCGAACCGCGATTTCGGGAAGAACTCCTGAAACAGCGACGAGTCCCCCGCCCGCGTCATGTCGTGATTGCCGACCGAGATGCCGTACGGCACCCGGCCATGCAACTTGTCCATGCAGGCCCGGGCGACCTGCCACTGGTTCCGCACGTTCTTGTCGACGATGTCCCCGACGTGGCTGACGAACACAATCCGCTGCTTGCCGAGGTTGTTCACGATCCAGTCGACATGAGCCTCGAAGACCGGATTCGTCAGCGGTCCCTCGGCATCGGGCGGTGAACTCCGGTCCGCCGCCCTGTACGCCTGGGTATCGGGAATCACGACGATGCTGAATGCGCCCTCGGGCGCGGGAGTGAGATGCGTCTGGCTGAAAGCACTCGCCTGAAAGGCCAGCCAGGCGAAAAGGCAAAAGAGGATTCGTCGAGCCATCATGGATGATTGTTTCTGTTCTCGGAACGTTACGTCGAAACCCGGTCGGTAAAACTCAGTCGGTCAGCTCCAGGTCGATCTGGTTCGGCTCTCCTTCGACCAGAGTCGCCGTCAGCCCGGTCCTGTCGACATGTCCATACTTTGCCGGCAGGAGCTGAACCTCCACATCCTCCGGCGTGAAAAAGAACTTGCGGACCGTGATCCTGTACGAACCGGGAACGGCCCCCGGCTGCATGCCTCCCACGGAGGACGCAAGCTCGAATCTTCCTTCCGCATCCGTTTTCCCGGTCGCCGCGAACGCATGCTCCTGCGGCAGGAAAACCACCGTCGCTCCCTCGACCGGCTGATTCTTGTAGCGGACCGTCCCGGTCACAGGAATCAGCGTCGGTCCCTCAGTTTTCCCGGAACACCCCGCCAGCAGTCCGCAGACCAGCAGACCGCAGGCAAGACCCCGCGAAATGGAAACCATCATACACTCACCCCTTTTGAGATGACATCGAGCGAACCGCCGCGTGCTAGAACTCGCCGACCGTTTCGCCACCGGCGATTGATCCCAGGGCCCCCCAGACTCCATACGGACTCGGGCCGGTTTTGACGTCGGTCCGGGAAAGATCGCCGCAATCGATGTTCTCGCTGATGAACCGCACGGCCCCGTCCGCCATCAGGGCGTGAATGCCTCCCTCATGGAAGCTGGTCGCGGAGACCACTCCGTTCGAGTGATCGTTGCTGCTCTGCATGCAGGTCGGTGAATTGGGAGGCAGGATCGTGTTGAAACCGGTATAGGTCACCACGCCGTTCGCCCATCCGTTCCCGCGCCAGCCGGCATTGCTGCCGGTCGTAGAGAGCAGTCCCGTCGCCCGATCTCCTTCCGCCAGGCAGGTGATGGGCGAATCGTACATCTGCGTCCCGCGACTGCGGGCCACGCCGCCGAGAATCATGTTCGGATCGTCGCTCGTCGCAATCTCCGCCATCGCAATCGTGTTGCTGGTGCCGTCGGTCACCATCGCGATCTTGCGGCAATTCTGAAAACCGAACATCCCCCGCTGATCACCGCGAACCGAGACGCGGGCGCTGACCGATTCCGACCCCGTGATGTTGCGGCTGTTATCTCCCCAGCAGAACCCGTAGTTCGTCTGCCCCCCCAACACCGCTTGCGTCCGCGGCAGCGACGACGGGCACTGCAGTGCCGGGATCTGCGTCATGAAGGGGGTATACGCCGTGTTATCGGTCCGGGGCCCGAAGGCCGGATACGTCGTGCCGCCGATGGTGAGCGGCCCGCTCATCGTGTTGTACAACGGCCCCTGATCGAGGTACGGCAAAAGCCCGATGAATCCACTCGCCCGGTTGACGTTGTTTGCGGCCGCATTGACGGTGCCGCCGTCCGGATGCCCCGTCCCGCCCCGCCCGTGGGGAAACCGCAGATACACGTCGTGATAGTTGTGCAGGGCGATGCCAAGCTGTTTCAGGTGATTGCGGCACTGGGTTCGCCGCGCCGCTTCGCGTGCCTGCTGCACTGCCGGCAACAGCAGCGCCATGAGCACCGCGATAATCGCAATGACAACCAGCAACTCGATCAACGTGAATCCCGCGCGCTTCGGCGTCGGCATCTCGCATCTCCTCTCACACCTGTGCCTTCGCGACCTGACACCAGCCGGGCGTCAAACCTGCCGCAAGCACTTCGCGAGTGACGATACCGACGCAGTTTGAAGAGAGGGGGAACGAAAGATGAGTTCTTCGTTAAGAACTTTTTTGATCGGGCCGACCGTGAATCGGCTCGCTGCTCCGCGATCGCTCCCAAGCGGCACGCGCCTGCTCGATCAGTGCTCCCCAATTGCGAACCTGATCCATCAGCCGTCGCGCAGGGTGGCACGGACGCCACGGGCGTCTGGGTTGCGAAGCAACACGAGGGGGCCTTGTGCGTTCCTCCGCCAGGAAGCTCCCGCAGTTCACTCCGCCACATCCACCCAGCCGATCGGCACCCCGATGGACTTCCGCTCCTCAGACCACCGTGCGGAACTCCCGCGCCAATCCATGGCACGCAAGACCCGACCGGCTTTCACCGGGTCTTGGTGCATGTCTGTGAGCTTCTCGTGCAACTTCCCCTCGAAGAAAACATCGAACGCATCATTGCGACGCATCTCATGCCCCTGAGTTTCGGAGTCGGGAGCGGAATCGAT
>Ga0180217_1001325_pt1 | contig 28012 bp, 21 predicted proteins | sample eDN3rd37CBELigOP_FD_128521 | JGI IMG/M metagenome (GOLD analysis project Ga0180217, IMG submission 128521) | Enriched Organic Plus compost microbial communities from Emeryville, California, USA - eDNA 3rd pass 37_C BE-Lig OP (version 2) (version 2) ... | reverse complement strand
CGGTGTCGACTCGCAGAAGGCCTACTACGCCGAGTTCCTGAAATTGCCTGGCGCGACCGCGGACAACACGGTCGAGAAGCTTGGCATGGCGGTTAAGCTCGACTGACGTTCGAGCTGCCGGCCGGCGCCGTAGGGGGAAGAGGCGTCGGCCGGTTCTGCTTGGGTAAGGACGGGGTTCTGTCCGAATTCCGCCAAGCCGGACATTGGCCCTTTCCCCTCCCCACGACGGGGAGGGGGCCTCTTTTGCCCGAACCCTGCGATTTCCCGCCCGGTCGAGCACGTCGAGCTACCTCCTCGAGGGAGGGGCGTCGCACTCGACCATCGAACAAACGCCCGCGGCCGCGAGGCAGGGCAACACGGAACTGGAACGCGATCGCCGATGCAAAAGGCAGGCACGATCATCCACATGGCAGCCGCGGGCGCACCGCACCGGCTGTCACGCTTTGCCGACTGGGCCGACCGCAATTTCAGATGGCTGCTGGTTGCCCCGGCAGTGCTGCTGATCCTCGCCCTGTCGGTTTACCCGCTGCTCTTCTCGCTGGTCGTCTCGTTCATCAACTACGACTTCCAGGTGCCCGGCCACGCCTTCGTCGGCCTCAAGAACTTCAGCATGGTCGTTTTCGACCCCGTGGCCCGCTGGTCGCTGCTGCTGACGGCCATCCTGTCGGGCGTGAGCGTGGCGATCGAGTTCGTGCTCGGCCTGGCGGTCGCCTTGATAATGGTGCGCAGCTTTCCCGGCCGCGGCCTCATCATGTCGATCCTGATCGTGCCGCTGTTCATCAGCCCGGTCATCGTCGGGCAGGCATGGACCCTGCTCCTGCAGCGACCCTTCGGCCCGACGAACTACATTCTTGGCGCTTTGCTCGGGCGCGAGGTGACCATCGGCTGGCTCACCGAGAGCCCCTGGCTCTACATCTCGCTCATCGTCGCCGACGTCTGGCAGTGGACGCCCTTCATGTTCGTCATCCTGCTGGCGGGGCTGACCTCGATCCCACCAAACCTCTACGAGGCGGCAGAACTCGACGGCGTCAATGCCTGGCAGGCTTTCTGGGCGATCACGGTCCCCCATCTGGCGCCGATGATGCTGCTTGCGCTCACCTTCCGGCTTCTCGACGCCATTCGCATGTTCGACACCATCTTCATCATGACCGGCGGCGGACCGGGCACGAGCACCTATACGGCGTCGTTCTACCTCTACACCGTCGGCTTCACGCAGTTCCACCTGTCGCAGGCCACGGCCGGAAGCTGGCTGTTCCTAATCTTCACGGCGCTGGTGGTCACACTGCTTGTGCGCCGCCTCCTCAAGCCGGAGACGACCTGATGGCCGCCGTCCGTCCCGCCCGCCGTCCGCGCCGCAGCGCGGTTCCGCTGCTGCGCTTCCTGCTGCTGGGCTTCTTCCTGCTCTTCGTCCTCTGGCCGCTCTACTGGATGTTCAACACATCCGTGAAGCCCAGCGACGACTATCTCGCCATGCCTCCGGTCTGGTTCCCGGACGCGCCGACCCTGGTCCACTACTGGGCGGCGATGTTCACCTATCGGGGGCTGGAAGGCCTGATCAACAGCCTGATCGTCTCGCTCTCCGCTACGGCCCTGTCGGCGCTGCTCGGCACGCTGATGGCCTACAGCCTGGCGCGCTACAACACCGGCGGGCAGCACCTGTCCTTCTGGGTGCTGTCGCAGCGCTTCCTGCCGCCGATCGGCATCATCCTGCCGGTCTTCCTCATCTACCGGCAGATAGGCCTCTATGACACTCATATCGGCCTCATCATCGCCTACACCGTCTTCACCCTGCCGGTCTCGGTGTGGATGATGTTCGCCTATTTCCGGGGCATGCCGCGCTCGATGGAGGAGGCCGCCCTCGTGGACGGCTGCACGCGCTGGGAAGCCTTCTGGCGGGTAGCTGTCCCTCTTGCCGCACCCGGTATCGTGGCGGCGGCGGTCTTCGCCTTCATCGCCTGCTGGACGGAATTCTTCTTCGCCCTGCTCCTGACCAGCCGCACTGCCTTCACCCTGCCGACGGTCTTCCGTGCCTTCGTCGGCTTCCAGGGCGCGCAGTATGGCGAGGCTGCGGCGCTGGCGATTGTCTCTCTGGTGCCGTCCATCGCGCTCGGCATTCTCGCCCAAAAGCATCTCGTGCGCGGGCTCACGCTCGGCGCCGTTCGTGGATAGGAAGTCTTTCTGATGGCCAAGGTCAGGATCAGCGGCCTGCACAAGCGCTATGGCGGTTTCCACGCCGTGCGCGGTATCGACCTCGACATACCAGATGGCGAGTTCACGGTCCTCGTCGGACCCTCCGGCTGCGGCAAGAGTACGCTGCTGCGCACCATCGCGGGGCTGGAGGAGATCTCCGAGGGCACCATCGAGATCGGCGACGAGGTGGTGAACGATTTCCGCCCGCGCGATCGCGACGTGGCGATGGTGTTCCAGGACTACGCGCTCTATCCGCACATGAACGTGGCGCGGAACATCGGTTTCGGCCTGAAGGCGCGCAAGATGCCGCAACCCGAGATCGATGCCCGGGTGAATGCCGCAGCGCAAATGCTGGGCATCACCAAGCTCCTCGACCGGTTGCCGCGCCAGCTCTCGGGCGGCCAGCGCCAGCGCGTCGCCATCGGCCGCGCCATCGTGCGCAACCCGCGCATCTTCCTGTTCGACGAGCCGCTCTCCAACCTCGACGCGCAGCTTCGCGACGAGATGCGCGGCGAGATCAAGCGACTCCACCAGGAGATCGCCACGACCATGATCTACGTCACCCACGACCAGATCGAAGCCATGACGCTGGCGGACCGGATCGTGCTGATGCGCGACGGCGTCATCGAGCAGCAGGGCGCGCCGCTCGAACTGTTCGAGCGGCCGGTCTCCACGTTCGTCGCTGGCTTCCTCGGATCCCCGCGCATGAGCTTCGTACCCGGCACGCTGGTGCTGGACGGCGGCCGCGCCGCGGTGCGGCTCGGCGACACGGTGCTGCCGGTGCCGCCCGGCCGCGAAACGCGCGGTGCCTCGGACGGCAAGCAGGTCTTGCTGGGCCTGCGTCCAGAGCATCTGTCGCGTGCGATGCAGGAAGCCGTCCCGCCCGGCCACTTCCGGTACCAGGCCACCATCGACCTGCTGCAGCCCACCGGCTCGCGCAGCTACGCCACCTTCCAGCTCGGCGGTGAACCCGTCGTGGCCGAGCTCCATGCCCATGACGTCAGCCGCCCCGGCGAGCGCATCGACCTGGACATCAACATGACACGCGCTTCCATCTTCGACCGCGAGACGCAGCGCGCACTTTGAAGGACGCCACCATGATCTCCCGCGCTGTCGCCCTCTGCGGCACCGAACAGGTCGATCCGTCGCTGCGCCGCCTTGAGGCGGGCACGATGACTGCCGACTTCGACAACGGCGCGGTGCGCTACATCCGCATCGGCGGCATCGAGGTGCTGCGCGGCATTTCCTTCCTGCTGCGCGACGAGAACTGGGGGACGCTCGCCGCCGAACTGTCGGACCTGCGCATCGAGGAGCGGGACGACGCCTTCACCGTGACCTATCGGGCACGCTGCGCCGACGCCAGGCGCGAGCTCGTCTACGATGCGCGCATCGAAGGCAGGGCCGACGGCTCGCTTTCCTTCGAGGCCGTCGCCGAACCGAAGACCGATGTGTTGACCAACCGCACGGGCTTCATCGTCCTGCATCCCGTTGACGGCGTGGCCGGCCGCCCGGCGCGTATCCTTCACGTCGACGGCCGCGAGGAGCGCGCCACCTTCCCCGAAGTGATCGACCCGCGCTGCCCGTTCCGCGACGTGCGGGCGCTCTCCCATGAGGTCGTTCCGGGCACCTGGGCCGTGTGCACCATGGAGGGCGACGCCTACGAGACCGAGGACCAGCGCAACTGGTCGGACGCTTCCTACAAGACCTACATCCGCCCGCTGTCGAAGCCGTGGCCCTACACGCTGTCGAAGGGCGAGAAGATCGTGCAGTCGGTGAGGCTGCACATCGAGGGACCGTTGCCGGCGGCAGCCGGCGGCGGCTCTGACGGGCCGGTCTCGATCCGCATCGGCGACGCGGTGGGCAGGTTGCCGGCAATCGGCCTGGGCGTGCCGCCGGAGGAGACCGCGCACGCGCTCGCCAACCCCGACCTGATGAAGAAGCTCGCCCCGAAGTCCCTCATTTGCCAGATCGACCTGCGCAAGGGGCATGGCCGCGCGGAGATGGAACGCTATCGCGACCTCGCCGCGTTGACCGGCGCGGCGGTGACGCTCGAGATCATCACCCTCGGCACGATGGATCCGGCCGGCGAGCTGGCGCCGGTGGCCAAGGCGGCGGCCGAGGCCGGCCTGGAACCGGCCGCGGTGACGGCCTTCCCGCAGCAGGAGCTCGTCTCCTACCAGCCGGACCAGCCGTGGCCCGAAATGCCCACCTTCGAGCAGACCTACGCAGCCGCTCGCGCAGCTTTTCCGAACGCGCGGATCGGTGGCGGCATGGCCGTCTATTTCACCGAGCTGAACCGCAAGCGGCCGCCCGCAGGCCCGCTCGACTTCGTCACCCACACGACCTGCCCGAACGTCCACGCGGCCGACGACGTCTCGGTGATGGAGACCAACGAATCGCTGCCCTACATCATCCTCTCGACGCGCGCCTTCATGGGCGAGGGGATGGAGTACCGCATCGGGCCGAGCGCGCTCGGCTGCCGCGAGAACCCCTACGGCACGTCGACGACACCCAATTCGGACAATCGCCGCACCTGCCTGAGCGTGCTCGATCCGCGTCAGCGCGGCCTGTTCAACGCCGCATGGACGCTTGCCTATGTCTCCGCCTGCGCACGCGGCGGGGTCGCTGCGGTTGCGATGGGCGCGCCGAGCGGTCCCTTTGGCCACTTCTACCGCCGAGCCGACTTCGAACAGCCCGGGTTCGATGAACAGGAGGGAACGCCGGTGTTCCCGTCCTTCCACGTGATGGCGGGCCTCGCCGCCGCATCCGGTGCCGACCTGCTCGACGTGCAGCCCTCCCGCAAGGGCGCGGTTGAGGTACTTGCCGTACGCAAGGGCGCGGGCACCGAACTGTGGATCGCCAACCGGACCGCGGCTCCGGTCGAACTCGATCTTGCGGGCTCCGGCATGGAGAAGGCGCGCGTTGCGGTGCTCGACGCGGCCGCGCTCGAAAAGGCTGCAACGGATCCCGACCATCTCGACCGTGGGCAGGCGCTGCCCGCCGGCGGCCGGCTACGGCTCGACGCCTACGCCGTGGTGCGGGCCGTATCCGAATAGAGTTCGGCCGGCGAAGGGAGCTGGTCCTCGAGGCTGCGCAGCCTTTCGGTGATCGTGTCGATCTCCTTCAGCCGTTCGAAGCCCCGCACGAGATTGCGCTCGGCTTCGGCGAGCCTCTGGGCGTGCTTCGAATCAGCCCCGAAGTTGGGTCCTTCGCTGCCGGCGAGGAAAGCGGCGGTGTTCTGCGCTGATTCGATGCGCGCCATGAGACCGGTGGTCTCGCGCGCGTAATCCTCCTGAACTGCCTTGAGCTCCGCCCGGATGCGTTCGATCCGTGCCAGGTCATTGTCGACGTCGCGCGACTGCGAACGGATGCGGAAGGGTGATCTCACGTACGTCCCGCCATGCTTTGCCGGAGCGGCGGAGTCTTCATACCGCCGGCTCGCCCGCCGCGCCAGAGGCGGTACGCGGTATCGCGCGCCCCGCGTGGGGAGGCAGAATCGGTTAGACTGGGATCGACTGGAGAATGGTGCCGCTTGTCAGACTCGAACTGACGACCCCATCATTACGAATGATGTGCTCTACCAACTGAGCTAAAGCGGCCGGCCAGGCGGTGCAGCCGCCGTGGATGGAGGGGCTGATAGCCGCATTGGCTGACGAATTCAAGTCGCACTGCGCGATTTGATACGCAGGTCCGCGGTCGGGGCGGTGGACAGGCGCGGGGACGCTGAGACCGGCCCGATCTGTCGCGGTGCCTGCGCGTGCCGGCCGTTTGCCTGCGTTGCGGATGGTTCGCATCCCGGGAGAATGCGACGTTGATTGATGCTTGCGCTGACGCTAACGATCAGTTGATCGGAGCTGGTTCAAGGGGAAACTGATTGGACGCCATCGAGAGCGCGATCCGCAACGCCTTTGAACGCGGCGATGCGCGCGACAAGAATTTCCGCGAGCAGGTCTATCGCAAGGCCTTCGCCGCGCTCGACCGTGCGCTGCAGGCCAACCCGGAACTGACCGTCGAGGCTGCCATCAACCGCCGGAAGGTGCTGCAGCAGAAGATCAACGAGATCGAGGCGGAATTCCAGCCGGCTGCCGCGCCGGAGCCCGCGCCGATGCCGGAGCCGCCGCATCTTTCGGAGCGTGATCCGCTGGCCGGTGCCATTCCCGTCCGGCTGGAGCCGGGGCCGGCGCCGGAGATCGAGTGGCCCGCCGAACCCGACCTGGGGTCCGTCGAGCCCGTGCTGCCCGACTTGGGAGGGCTCGACGTGCGCGCCGAGCGGCGCGCCTCGGAAGCCGCCGCCACGTCCTCGCTGGGGGCGGTCGAAGCTGACCCGGACCCGAGGCGCGCGCGCGGCCGGCGGCCCTATGTCTATTTCTTCGTTGCGGCTACCCTGGCGGCGGTGATCGGCATCGGCCTGCTCTTCGCGTGGCAGACCGGCCTGTTCCTGTCGCGCGAGCAGCGCGACACCTCGGTTCCCAACCCGCCGTCGGCCGACGTGGAGGAGTATGAGCCCGACGCGGCCGAGCCGCCGACGCTCTCCAGCAAGCCCGAGCCGGAACGGGACTGGATCACGGTGTTTTCGCCGGACGACGCCACCGCCGTCAGCGCGCCGGCCGACACCTCGGCCGAGGCCATGGAGGACGAGAGCGGCGCCTTCCTGCGCATCCGTTCCGGTTCGTCCGGAGCGGCGGTGCTGTTCGACGTGGGGCAGGGTATCCTGGATCGCCTTGCCGGACGAAAGGTGACCTTCAACGTGATCGCGCGCACCGCGGAAGGCGGCAACACAGAAATGGCCGTCGACTGCAATTTCGGGGAACTCGGCGATTGCGGGCGGCGACGCTATGCGCTGGGTTACGACCCGGCCGACTATCTGTTCGAGCTGACCCTGCCGGACAGGCAGCCGGGTGCGGGCGGCACCATCGCCATCAATTCCGATTTCACCGGCGGCGGCAAGGCGGTCGACATCTACGGGATCAAGGTCGCCACCTCGCCCTGACCTCGGCCGCCCACATGGGCCTCGGTGTCGAGCAGCGCGACGAGCGTCTCGAGCCGGTCGGCCTCCGCCGTCGGCTTGTCCCACCGCAGCCGCGAAATGCGTGGAAAACGCATGGCGATCCCGGAGCGGTGGCGCGGCGAGCGGTTCAGCCCCTCGAACGCCACTTCCAGAACCAGGCCGTGGCGCAAGTCGGCGCGCACCGAGCGGACGGGCCCGAACCGCTCCACCGTGTTGTCGCGGACGAACTTGTCGATCTGCCGCAGTTCCTCGTCGGTGAAGCCGAAATAAGCCTTGCCGACCGGCACCAGTTCCGGTGCGTCCTCTGGCCCGGACCAGACTCCGAACGTGTAGTCGGAATAGAAGCTCGAACGCTTGCCGTGGCCGCGCTGGGCGTACATCAGCACCGCGTCAATCGTGTAGGGATCGCGCTTCCACTTGAACCACGGCCCCTTCGGCCGGCCGGGCACATAGGGCGCGTCATGGCGCTTGAGCATCACGCCCTCGATCACCGGGTGCGGCGGCGCCCTGCGCAGCGCGTCGAGCGCGTCCCAGCCGGCGAAGGGGACGATGGGTGACAGGTCGAACCGAGATGGATCGAGCCTGGCCACGAAGGCCTCCAGCCGCGCGCGGCGCTGGTCGAGCGGTAGCGGCCGGGTGTCTTCGTCGCCATCCTGCAGCAGGTCGTAGCAACGCACGAAGACGGGGAACTTCTCGCGCATCTTGGCCGACACGCTCTTGCGGTTCAGCCGTTGCTGAAGGTCGCTGAAGCTGCCGACCCATTGCGGCGGCCGACCCACCAGCAGCTCGCCGTCGAGCGCCCCGGAAAAATCCATTGCGTCGACGAGGTCCGGGAAGGCGCCGGAAATATCGTCGCCGGTCCGGGAATAGAGCCGGCGCAGACCGGCTTCAGCAACGGCCTGCACCCGGATTCCATCCCACTTCCATTCGGCCGAATAGTCTGCCGGCTCGATCCGCGCGAGATCGCCGTCCTCAACGGGATGGGAGAGCATCACCGGGCGGAACAGCGCACTGGCGCCGTGTTCCGGCTTTTCGCCCCGCCCCTCGAGCCAGGCGAACAGCGGAAGATAGGGCAGTTCCAGTCCATGCCAGAGCTCCTCGATCTCCACCACGTCGACCTTGCCGAACTCCGCCAGCGCCTGTTTGGCGAGGCGCGCCGAGACGCCGATGCGCAGGCCGCCCGTCACCAGCTTGAGGATGGCGTAGCGGCCGGGGATGCCGGCCGCATCGAGCAGCCGCGCCAGCACCTTTGGTCCTTCCGTGCGGCCGGCGGCGTTCAGCGCTTCGACGACCTCCGAAAGCGACGGTTCCCGGTTCGGCGTAGAGCCGGGTGCCGGCTCCGGCCAGACGAGCGACACCGTTTCGGCGAGGTCGCCGACGTAGTCGTAGGAATAACCGAACAGGATCGGGTCGACCCGCTCCATCACCAACGCCCGCAGCATGGCCGGCTTCACAGCGGCGATGTCCAGGTCGCCGGTGATCGCGGCCAGCGCCAGCCCGCGGTCGGGATCGGGCGTGGCGGCGAAATAGTCGACGAGCAGCCTGATCTTGCCGTTGCGCGACGGCGTCAGCACCAGCCGGTCGAGGAGTTCCGCGAAGGCCTTCATTCGCCGCACCGACGTCGATGCTGTTGATCTCCCCCCTTGTGGGAGACCCGAAGGGCGGCCCGGGACCCGTGGCTCGGGCCAGGCAGTCCGGCAGGCCAGAGGGGGGTATCGAAGGGCAATCCGCTCTCCCAGATCACGCGCTCAATCCCCCTCGTCCTCGTATCCGACAAGATGCAGCGGACGCGCCGCGATGCCCGCCAGTTCGCACCAGCGCACCAGCGCCTCCTCGCGGCCGTGTGTCACCCACACTTCCGAGGCGCCCGTCTCGAGGATCGTCTCCGTCAGTTCGTCCCAGTCGGAATGGTCCGAGATGATCAGCGGCAGCTCGACGCCGCGCTGCTTCGCCCGCTGACGGACGCGCATCCAGCCCGACGCGAAGCACGCGACGGGGTCGGGGAACCGCCGCGCCCAGCGATCGGCGAAGGCCGAGGGCGGGCCGATGACGATGGTGCCGGCGAAGTCGTTCTTCCCGCCCCGTTCCAGCGTCGCCGGCTCCAGCACGCCGAGGTCGATGCCGCGCGACTGGTAGTAGGCGCTGAGCTTCTGCAGGGCCCCGTGGATGTGGATCGGTCGGTCATAGCCAGCCTGCCGCAGCAGCTTCATGACGCGCTGCGCCTTGCCCAGTGCATAGGCGCCGACGAGATGCGCGCGTTCGGGAAATTGCGAGACGCTCTTCAGCAGGCGGGCGATCTCCCCCTGGTCGTCGGGGTGACGGAAGACCGGCAGGCCGAACGTCGCCTCGGTGATGAAGACGTCGCAGGCGACCGGTTCGAAGGCCGCGCAGGTGGCGTCAACGCGGCGCTTGTAGTCGCCCGAGGCGACGATGCGGATGCCGCCGTGCTCCACTGCGATCTGCGCCGAGCCGAGCACGTGCCCGGCGGGGTGGAAGGTGACCTTCGCGTCTCCAACGGCGATCGTTTCCCCGAGCGGCGCGGCCTGCGTCGATCCGGCGAAATTCTCGCCGTAGCGCAACCCCATGATGTCCAGGGTCTCTTCCGTCGCCAGCACCGCGCCGTGGCCGGAGCGCGCATGGTCCGAATGGCCGTGGGTGATGAGGGCGCGCGTCACCGGCCGCACCGGATCGATGAAGAAGTCGCCGGCCGGGCAGTAGAGGCCCTCGGGTCTGGGATGGAGCAGGTCTTGGGCGCGCATCGACCTTGAAGATAGGGGTTTGCGCGGCGGCGGAAAGACCGTTTAGAGCATCTCCTGACTCGCCCATAGCACCACCATGACTACGCTTCCCCGTTGCTCCGGCGACATCCTCGCCGACCGTCGCGCCGACTATGCCGAGATGCTGTTCGCCAATGGCGAGCACGCGGCCGCGGCCGAACTCATGCTGTCTGCGATGGAACTGGCCCCCGGCTGGGTGCTCGGCTGGTTCCGCCTCGGCGAGTTCCATGAGGCGGCCGGCGAGACCTGCGCGGCGGAAAAGGCATGGCGGACGGCGCTTGCCCTCGATCCGGCGGACCACGCCGGAGCCGCGCTGAGGCTGGCGCTGATCGGTGCCGATGCCCAGCCGACGGCGCCGCCGAGCGCCTTCGTGGAGGGTCTGTTCGACGAGTATGCCGATCGCTTCGACGCGTCGCTTACGGGTGCGCTCGGCTATCGGGCGCCGGAGCTTCTGGAACGCGCGATCCGTCGCGCCGCCCCGGGCCGGCAATTCCCGCGCGCCCTCGACCTCGGTTGTGGCACCGGCCTCATGGGCGTGCGACTGAGGTCGCTGGTCGGGAAGCTGGAAGGGCAGGACATATCGTCAGCCATGCTGCGCAAGGCGGAGGCGCGGGGCGTCTACGACCGGCTCGACAAGTCGGATCTCCAGATGCTGGCCCTCGACCCGGCGAGCGTGGATCTCGTCACCGCCGCAGACGTCTTCATATATCTCGGCGCGCTCGACCGGGTGTTCGCCACCGTGGCCGGCGGACTCTCTGCCGGCGGGCTGTTTGCCTTTTCCGTCGAGGCGCTTGATGCCGATGGGGGCTTCCGGCTGCGCGAAACCCGCCGCTACGCCCACTCCGAGGCGTATCTGCGCGAGACGCTTGCCTCGGTCGGCCTCACGCCCGCTGCGCTCGAATGCGACACGATCCGGAAGGACCGCAACGAGCCCGTTGCCGGCCTCATTGTCATCGCGACGCGCTGATCCCTGTTTGTTCCGATTTTGCTTGGCTGAGGAACCGGCTCGCGCTACCTCTCCGGCGTGACCGAAGTCAGCGCCATCCAGGCGGGCAGCCCGCCCGCCGACCTGCCGGAACCGTTCCTGAAATGGTTCGCGGCGCGCGGCTGGTCGCCGCGTGCCCACCAGCTCGACCTGCTGGCGAAGGCGCAGGCGGGTCGTTCCGTTCTGCTGATCGCCCCGACCGGTGCGGGCAAGACGCTGGCGGGTTTCCTGCCGACGCTGGTCGATCTGGCAACGCGGCCGAAACGCCGGCCCGGAGAGGTCCATCGCGGCGTCCACACGCTCTACATCTCGCCGCTCAAGGCGCTGGCAGTCGACATCGAGCGCAATCTCGGCAAGCCGGTGGCGGAGATGGCGCTGCCAGTCACGATGGAGACGCGCACGGGCGATACGCCCACCCACAAGCGCCAGCGCCAGAAGCTCGCTCCGCCGGACATCCTTTTGACCACGCCGGAACAGCTCGCGCTGTTGATCTCGACCTCGGACGCGGCCCGGTTCTTTTCCGGGCTGCGCTACGTCGTGCTGGACGAACTGCACTCGCTGGTAACGTCGAAGCGCGGGCACCTGCTCGCGCTGGGCCTCGCCCGCCTGCGCCGCTTCGTACCGGGCCTCCAGGCAATCGGCCTGTCGGCGACGGTCTCGGACCCGGATGAATTGCGCCGCTGGCTGGTGGCGCAGGATGGGGAGTCGCTGGAAGATACCCCCACCCCTTACCCCTCCCCACAAGGGGAAGGGGAACCCGAGGCTGGCGATATACCTCACCCCCGCGCGGAAATGCCGGAAGGCGCTCACCACGAAGCCTCCCCCTCTCCCTTGTGGGGAGGGGTAGGGGGTGGGGGCGCCTCCGCACCTGACTTGTCCACTCTCCCCGAGCCGCGCATGGCCGACCTCATCACGGTCACCGGCGGCGCCAGGCCCGAGATCAGCATCCTCGAGTCGCAGGAGCGGGTGCCCTGGGCCGGCCATTCCTCGCGCTATGCCATTCCCGAAATCTACGAGGCGATCAAACGCCACCGCACAACCCTGCTGTTCGTCAACACGCGCAGCCAGGCAGAGATGCTGTTTTCGGAACTCTGGCGCGTGAACGAGGACACCTTGCCGATCGCGCTGCACCACGGTTCCCTCGACGTCAGCCAGAGGCGGCGCGTCGAGAAGGCGATGGAGACCGGTGGCCTGCGCGCCATCGTCGCCACCTCCACGCTCGATCTCGGCATCGACTGGGGCGACGTCGATCTCGTCATCCATGTCGGGGCGCCGAAGGGCGCCAGCCGACTGGCCCAGCGCATCGGCCGCGCCAACCACCGGCTGGACGAACCGAGCCATGCGATCCTCATCCCGGCCAACCGCTTCGAGGTGCTCGAATGCCGCGCGGCCCTCGAGGCAAACTATCTAGGCGCCCAGGACACGCCGCCGCTGGTCAATGGCTCGCTCGACGTCCTCGCCCAGCACATTCTCGGCACGGCCTGCGCCGAGGCATTCGACGCCGACGAACTCTACCGGGAAGTCTGCACCGCCGCACCCTATGCGCGCCTGTCGCGCGAGACCTTCGACCGCGCGGTCGAATTCGTCGCCACCGGCGGTTACGCGCTCAGAACCTACGAACGCTACGCCAAGATCCGCAGGACGAAGGAAGGCCGCTGGCGCATCAGCCACCCGCGTTTTGCCCAGCAGTACCGGCTCAATGTCGGCACCATCGTCGAGGCGCCGTACCTCACGCTGCGCTATGCGCGCTCGGGACGCGGCGTCGCGACGCGCGGCGGGCCGGTGCTCGGCAAGATCGAGGAAGGGTTCCTGGAAACGATTTCGCCGGGCGACACCTTTCTCTTCGCCGGCAAGGTGCTGCGGCTGGAAGGCATCCGCGAAACGGAGGCCTATGTTTCCAACGCCGTCGGCAACGATCCCCGCATCCCCGTCTATGCCGGCGGCAAGTTCCCGCTTTCCACCTACCTCGCCGAGCAGGTGCGCGGAATGCTCGCCACCCCGGATCGCTGGAAGATGCTTCCCGACCAGGTGGCGGACTGGCTGCGCATCCAGGCCGACAAGTCCGTCCTGCCGCCGCGCGACAAGCTGCTGGTCGAGACCTTTCCGCGCGGCACCCGCCACTACATGGTCTGCTACCCGTTCGAGGGGCGCCTCGCGCACCAGACGCTCGGCATGCTCCTGACACGCCGCCTCGACCGGGCCGGCGCCCGGCCGCTTGGCTTCGTGGCCACCGACTACTCGCTTGCGATATGGGCCCTGGACGACATGGGCGCGCTGTTCCGGCAGGGCAGGCCGAGCCTGGCGGAACTCTTCGACGAGGACATGCTGGGCGACGATCTCGAGGCGTGGCTGGCGGAAAGCTGGCTGCTGAAGCGTACCTTCCGCAACTGCGCGCTGATCTCGGGCCTCATCGAGAAGCGCCACCCCGGCCAGGAGAAGACCGGGCGGCAGGTCACCGTCTCGGCCGACCTGATCTACGACGTGTTGCGCACCCACGAGCCTGACCATATCCTGCTGCAGGCCACCCGCGCCGACGCCGCGACGGGCCTGCTGGATGTCAGGAGGCTTGCCGAGATGCTCTCGCGCATTCCGGGCCGAATCATCCATAAGCATCTGGACCGCATCTCGCCGCTCGCCGTGCCGATTATGCTGGAAATCGGCAAGGAGCGTGTCGCCGGAACGGCGGAGGAAACCCTTCTCGAGGAAGCCGCGCTCGTCGAGGAGGCCATGGGAACGCAATGAACGCTCGACTCGCCTCGGCGGAAGAACCCCGGATGGGCCTGGCGGAGATCGCCGGCGAGCCCGCGCTCTTCGACGTGTCGGGTTCGCTATACCTGCCGCGGCTCGGCCTGCTTGCCGTGTCCGACCTGCATCTGGAGAAGGGATCTTCTCTGGCGCGTCGCGGCACGCTGCTGCCACCCTATGACACCGCGGCAACTCTGGCCAAGCTGGAGGCGACCGTGTCGCGCCATGCGCCGCGCACCGTCATCTGCCTCGGCGACAGCTTTCACGATGGCGGCGGTTCGGCACGCCTCCCGGAACCGTTCCGGCGCGCACTTGCCGCCCTGATGACCGGCCGCGACTGGCTCTGGGTCAGCGGCAACCACGATCCCGACGCGCCCGAGGGGGTGGGTGGAGATGCGGTTCGCGAGATTGCGGTCGGCGATCTGGTTTTTCGCCACGAGCCGTCATCGACGGGAGTCCTCGGCGAGATCGCCGGACATCTGCATCCCGGCGCACGGATCGTGCAGCGCGGTCGCTCGCTGCGCCGCCGCTGCTTCGCGACGGACGGGCGCCGGCTCGTCATGCCGGCCTTCGGCAGTTACACCGGGTCCTTGAACGTGCTCGACCGAGCCTTTGCCGGGCTCTTCAGCGAAGGTGGGCTGGTCGCGCACCTGCTCGGAGCGCGTAGGACCTATGCCGTAGGTGCACACATGCTTCGGCCGGGCTAACGCCCGGCCGGTTATCTGCAGGCAGTGTTGCTCAGCGCACGTTGCTGTTCGAGGCCGCGAGCGAGCGCTCGGCCAGCATGCGGCGAACGGTCTGCATCAGTTCCTCGAGTTCGCTGATCGCTTCCTTGATGGCGGTCTGCTGCTTCTGCAGGCGCACGAGCTGCTTCTCGGACTTCTCGAGGGCGGTGCGAAGCTGCTTAGCATTCGATCCGCTGGGGTCGTAGAGATCGATGACCTGCTTCACGTCGCGCAGGGAGAACCCGATCTTGCGGCCGAGCAGGATCAGCTTCAGGCGGGCACGATCGCGACGGGAGTAGAGACGGGTGGTGCCCTCGCGACGCGGGGAAAGCAGTCCCTTGTCCTCGTAGAAGCGAAGCGCGCGCAGGGTTACCCCGAAGGCGCTCGCCATTTCGCCGATCCGCATGTACTCCTGATCGTTGGATTCGGCTTCGGCAACAACGATACCAACGCCGGCTTCCTTGCCGGCCAGTGCAGTGTTCATCATCTCTTCTTGTATCCCCGGCTGGGAGCCGCGCCTCGGCATCGGGGAATGTGCCGGGACGGATGGTTTGAACAAAAGAGTAGGGCCTCTACGGGGAGGCGAGTTACTCTTACGTAAGGCGGCGGATATAAAACCGTGCATGCCCTTATGCAAGCGCGCACTGGTTGCATTCGGATGCGCCGCCCTCTGGACCCGAAACCCGCCGGCCCAAGCCATCCTTTCGGCAGGTTAACGCTGGTTAACGGCTTGTTTACCACGTTCGGCGAAAGGTTCGCTCATCCGGCTCTCGTGATCAACAGTCGCGCTTTTTTCACGAAACAATACAGGCGTGGGGCATTTTGCCCGCCAGGGACGACAGGATGTCGCGGGTTGCCCGGATGCAGGCGAGGAGCCGAAGAGAGGGCGGATAGGGCGTTTCGATGAACAGCAAGCGGTCGTATCTAGACACTCTCAACGCCGGGCGACAGCGGCGACCCACGACCACCCTCGAAGACATCACCCAGTCCCTCCAGGCCCTCGAGAGCCGGCTCGAGCAGGCCCGCGCGAATGACGGCCTGCGCCGTGACCCACTCGATCGCTTTGCGTCGCGCGAGCCGGCCGGTCGCCCGCTGCCGCACGCCGACTACACGCGACACGAGAGTCCGCGCGAGCCGACCCATCACCGGCTGGCGCGCGAACTGGACCGCATGCGGGAGCAGGAGGAAGGCCTGGCGTCGGCCAGTCGGATCGCCGGCGAGCTGAAGGAGATCCGGGAGGACATCCGCCAGCAGATGACGGCGAGCCTGCAGAGCGAGTTCGACGCGCTTCGCGCCGAACTGGGCAAGATGCTGTCGGAGAGCCATGCCAAGGGCGTCGGGCTGGACACCGAAATCTCGCGGCTTTCGCGCTCCATGCGCAATCTTTCAGAACACACGGACGACCGCGCCATCGGCGAGCTCCGCGCCGAGATAGCCGAGTTGCGCGCTGCGCTGGACACGCTGGCGCGCGAGGAGACGCTGCGCGGCGTCGATAGCCGCTGGGACGAGTTCGATCGCCGCTGGACCAGCCTGGAGAACCGCCTGTCGGATGGTCGGGACCACCTCGACCCCGAGATCGCCGCCCTGTCGGAACGCATGCGGACCATCAGCGAGGCGGTCAGCAACCTTCCGGCGTCTCTGTCCATGCGCTCCATGGAGGAGAAGCTTCGGACCTTGGCTGCCGCCGTCGAACAGTTCGTGAGGCAGCAGGAGCATCAGGCGCCGAAGATGATGGAACTCGTCGAGGAACGGCTCGACGAGATCTCGCGCGCCATCGCCGCTTCGACTGCAGCTCACTCCCGATCCGTCGATCCGGCCATGATGGAGCGCATCGAGGCTCGCATCTCGAGCCTTGCCCGGCAGATCGAGGAGGTGCTCGAGGATCGCACCGGCGCTGCGGTCATGGAACGCCTCGGGCAGTTGTCCCGTCGGGTAGACGATCTCGCAGCCCGCAACGAAATCCCGCAACAGGCCATCGAGCGGCTTGGCCGGCAGATCGTCGCCGTCGCCGAGAAAATCGACCAGGCGCCGGTTCCCCCGGATCCCGAGGTGCTGTTCCGCGGCATCGACAGCCGGTTCGGCGAGTTCTCGGCCATGATCGATCGTCGCCAGAGCAACGCTCTGGACCAGGCTACCACCATGTTCCGCGATCTGGAACGGCGCCTGGAGGATGTTGCCGGCCGCATCGACGATCGCAATGCCGAGAGCCTGGAGCACGCCAAGGCGTTGCGTGCGATGGACCAGAGGTTCTCGCTGCTGTCGGAGCACATCATCGCGCAGCGCGACGCCTCCGACGACCAGGTGCGCAATCTGGAGGAGCGTCTCCAGGATATCTCCCAGCGCATTGAGACCTCGGCCGCCCGAGTCGCGGGCATCGATCCCGACCTTGTGCGCGCGCTCGAGCAGCAGGTGATAGCGTTGAGCGAGCGGCTCAACCGCCCAACCGCCGCCGCGCCGGAGCTCGAGGACATCGGGCCGCGTCTGGCGGAGCTGGAAAAGATCGTGGCAGGCAGTCGCGACAGCATTCTCGAGGCAGCGCGCCAGGCCGCGGAGTCGGCGGTCCGCACCTTCGACGGGTCGCAGTCGCACACAGCGGCCGTGTCGGGCCTGGCGCAGGATCTGCGCGCCCTCGAGCAGATGATGCAGCGGTCCGACGACCGCAACGCCCGTACCTTCGAGGCGATCCACGACACGCTCATCAAGATCGTCGAACGGCTCGGCGCGCTCGACCCGGAGATCCGTGCGGACGGCGAAGCGCCCAGCGAGGATGATCCGCCGCGCATCCGTGCGGTGCAGGAAACGCCTTCGCTTGCGATGGAGGAGCCTGAACTGTCGCTCCCGTCCGTCTCGGACGACGAGAACAGGAGCCGGCACACCAGGACGCCCGCCGAGGCCGCAGCCGAGGCGGCCCTGGCCGCGGTTCACGCTGCCGAGGAGGCCGAGAATGCCTCGCGCCAGCGCGCGACGTCTCTCCTTGGCGGTTTGGTGCGCAAGCTAGGCAAGAAGGAGCCGGTCGTCGAAGAGCCGATCAATCTGGACGAGGTCGCGGTCGAGAACGACGTCTCGCTCGACCTGCCGCTGGACCCGAAGCTCGCCAACAAGCCGCTGGAGCCCGGCTCCGGCGCGCCCGATCTACAGGCGATCATGCGCCGGGTCCGTGAGGAGCGCGCCGAGGCTTCCCGCGTCGGCGAGGAGCCGGACATCGCCAAGGCCGACTTCATCGCTGCCGCCCGCCGTGCCGCCCAGGCCGCTGCTGCCGAGGCCGAGCTGATGAAGAAAGGCTCGACGGAAGCGGAAAAGAAGGGCTCCTCGAAGATCGGCAAGCTCTTGAGGGGCAGGAGCAAGGCGATGCTGCTGGCCGCCACGGGGGTGGTCGTGGTCCTCGCCGGCCTTCAGCTCGGCCGGGCGTTCCTGAGCGACGACTCCCTGGAAGCCGTCACACTCCCCGCAGACTGGGCCGCCGCCGAAACCGGGGGCATGGCCCCCGAGGGCGAAGAGATGGTGGCGCAGGCCGCACCCGTCGCGCGACAGGCCGAGCCGAAGGAGACCACGGCACCCGCGACACGCGCGGCTGATACGGTCGAGGCTTCCCAGCTTGCCGCCGATCCGGCCGTTGCGGCAGATCAGGCCATGGCTCAGCCCGTGATGGACGCGGAGCCGGCCGTTGCGGAAGTGGTTGCGGACCAGGCCCCCGACCTGCCGCTCGCCGCCGATGCAACCCCGGTGCCGACGTTCGAGGTTCCGATCGAAGCGGGTCCGGTCGCGCTGCGCGAGGCAGCCGAGGAAGGCGACGCCAAGGCGCTCTTCGAGATCGGCATGCGCTATTCGGACGGCCGCGGCGTCAAAGCGGACGCGGCCAACGCCGCGACCTGGTTCGAGAGGTCGGCCGAACTCGGATTCGCCCCCGCGCAGTACCGCATCGGCAATTTCTACGAGAAGGCCATCGGCGTCGAGCGCGACGTCAGCAAGGCCAAGACCTGGTACCAGCTCGCGGCGGAGCAGGGCAACGCATCGGCCATGCACAACCTCGCAGTGCTCTATGCCATGGGTGCGGACGGCGTTGCCGACAATGAATCGGCCGCGCGCTGGTTCGCCAAGGCCGCCGAACTCGGCGTCAAGGACAGCCAGTTCAACCTTGGTATCCTGGCGGCGAAGGGCGTTGGCATGCCGCAGAACCTCGAAGAGTCCTACAAGTGGTTCGCGATCGTGGCCAAGACGGGCGACAGCGACGCAGCCGCCAAGCGCGACGAGGTGGCCAACTCCCTGCGGCCGGAACAGCTCGAGCGGGCCCGCGCCGCAGCGGACGCGTGGCAGCCGACTCCGGTCAATCCCGAAGCCAACAGCGTCGCGGTGCCGGATGCCTGGCGGGAAAGCCACGACACCACGGCCTCCGTCGACATTAAGAAGGCGATGGCCAACGTCCAGCGCATCCTGAACAAGAACGGCTACGACGCCGGCAACGCCGACGGCGTGATGGGCGAGCGCACCAAGTTGGCGATCATGGCGTTCCAGAAGGACAACGACATGGAACCGACCGGGAAGATCGACGAGAAGCTCGTCCGGGCGCTCATCGCCCGCAAGTGACCACGAGGCAGCGCGGTCGGCCGCGCTGTCCGACGCCAATCTATCTCCTTGAAATAATATTTGTTTCATCCTCTCGGCGAAGGTTTGACTTTCGCCGCAATGTCGGCGCATCAGGGAAGGGGGCGAAGCAGGCGGCCTGCCTGCCTTCCGACAGCAACCGCGCAGCCGGGTACGACGGGTGAGCATCTATCTCCCGATCGCAGAGATGTCCGTTAACGTGGTGGTCCTCCTCGCCATGGGGGCGGCGGTGGGCTTCCTGTCGGGCATGTTCGGCGTCGGTGGCGGCTTCCTCATCACGCCGCTTCTCATCTTCTACAACATCCCGCCGGCGATCGCGGTCGCGACGGGCGCGAACCAGGTCATCGCCTCGTCGTTCTCTGGAGCCTTGGCTCACCTCAAGAAGGGCACGCTGGACTTCAAGCTCGGCACGGTTCTGCTGATTGGCGGTATCGTCGGCTCGACGCTCGGAATCTATGTGTTCTCGTTGCTGCGCAGCCTCGGTCAGCTCGATCTGATCATTTCGCTGACCTATGTCGCCTTCCTCGGGACCGTGGGCGGCATGATGCTCGTCGAAAGCGTCAACGCCATCCGGCGCAGTCGCGGCGGCGCGGTCCCCGTGAAGCGGCCGGGCCACCACAACTGGATCCATCGCCTGCCGCTGAAGATGCGCTTTCGCGCCTCAAAACTCTTCGTCAGCGTGATTCCGGTCCTCGGGCTCGGCGCCGGCATCGGCCTCTTGTCGTCGATCATGGGCGTGGGCGGCGGCTTCATCATGGTGCCGGCCCTGATCTACCTGCTGAAAGTGCCGACCAACGTGGTCGTCGGCACCTCGCTGTTCCAGATCATCTTTGTTGCGGCCTACACGACGATCGTCCACGCCGCGACCAACCTGACCGTCGACATGGTGCTCGCCTTCGTCCTGATGCTGGGCGGCGTGGCAGGCGCACAATACGGCGCAAAGGCGGGCCAGCGCCTCAAGGGCGAGCAGTTGCGGGCCCTGTTGGCGCTGCTGGTCCTGGCCGTGGCGATCCGTCTCGCCTTCGACCTGTTCCTGCCGCCGCCGGACATCTACTCGCTGGTGCCGGCTGTCTGATGGGCTGGGGGCGGCACATCGCTGTTTCGTTCCTGGCGGCCGTCGGATGGGTGGCCACCGCCGTCGCGCAGCCCGTCAACCCGACCACCGAAGGCATCCAGATCGGGCTCTCGACCGACGTCATCCGGATCACCACGGACTTTTCCGGCGAGAACCTCACCATCTTCGGCTCGCTCGACAACATCGACCCGCAGCAGCAGCGCCAGTCGCGTTATGATGTCATCGTTGTCCTCGAAGGCCCCGCCCGGCCGGTGACGGTCCGGCGCAAGGAACGCATTCTCGGCATCTGGATCAACACGCAGTCGGAGACCTTCGTAGGGGTTCCGGAATCCTATTCGATCGCCACCACGCGGGTCCTTCAGGACATAACCAACCCGGAGAGCTACCGTCGCCTGGCGCTCGGCCTGGACTACGTGCACATGCGGCCGCTGGACCCCCAGGGCGACGTCACGACGATCCAGGAGTTCACGGCAGCGCTGCGTCAGCGCAAGCGGGCGAGCGGGCTCTACAACGAGCGTATCGGCGGCGTGCAGTTCCTGTCGCCGACGCTTTTCCGGGCGACGCTGAGGCTGGCGCCCAACGTTCCGGTCGGCACCCACAAGGCGCGCGCCTTCCTCTTCAAGAACGGCGTCTTCATCAAGGAAACCAACGCCCACCTCGCCATCGTCAAGTCCGGCTTTGAACAGATGCTGTTCCGGCTCTCGCGCAACCACAGCCTGTTCTACGGGTTCTGCGCCGTGGGACTGGCCATCGTGACCGGCTGGGCCGGGCGTCTCGTCTTCCGGAAGGACTGATCGCGCCACCGCCGGAAACTCATTGCCCCAGGCCGTGGCCGCTGGTGCCTGGAATTGACGTTTGCGTAAGCGTCAAATAATCCAGAGGCCGTCGAGGACGGGATGCGAGGCTGGCTCGGTGGGACATCCCGGCGGAGTGAACCTATGCCGAACTATTCCGCGCCCGTGCGCGAGACGATGTTCGTTCTGAACGAGGTGCTGTCCTACGATAGCTTCGCCAGTCTGGCGGGGTTTTCCGAGGCGCCTCCGGACGTGCTCGAGACGATCCTGGCAGAGGGAGCAAGGCTCGCCGAGGACGTCTTCCTGCCGACGAACCGCGTCGGCGACCTGGAAGGCTGCGTCCGCGCCGAGGACGGCTCCGTCACCACGCCCAAGGCATTCCGGGAGGCCTACGCTCGCTATCGCGAGGGCGGCTGGATGGGGCTGGCGCAGCCGCAGGAATTCGGCGGCCAAGGCCTGCCCTACTGCGTCCATGCCGCTGTGGGCGAGTATCTGGTTGCGGCCAACATGGCGCTGATGATGTATCCCGGCCTGACGCTGGGCGCCATCTCCGCGATCCTGCTGCATGGCACAGAGGAGCAGAAGCGCACCTATCTGCCCCGCATGATCGACGGCGCCTGGACCGGCACCATGAACCTCACCGAGCCGCATTGCGGCACCGACCTCGGATTGCTTCGCACCCGGGCGCTCCCGCGGCCGGATGGCAGCTACGCGATAAGCGGCCAGAAGATCTTCATCTCGGCGGGCGAGCACGACCTGTCCGAGAACATTGTGCATCTCCTGCTTGCCCGCATTGAAGGCGCCCCCGCCGGGACGAAGGGCATCTCGTTGTTCCTCGTGCCGAAATTCCTGCCGGGGCCCGATGGGGGGCTGGGGAAACGCAACGCCGTGTCCTGCGGCTCCATCGAGCACAAGATGGGAATCCACGGCAACGCCACCTGCGTGATGAACTACGATGGCGCGATCGGTTGGCTCCTCGGCGAGCCGAATGCCGGTCTGAAGGCCATGTTCACCATGATGAACGAGGCGCGACTTGGCGTCGGCGTGCAGGGCCTGGCCGTCTCCGAGATCGCCTACCAGAATGCCGCGGCCTATGCCCGCGAGCGGCTTCAGGGCCGTGCGCTGACCGGGCCAAGCGAGCCCGACAAGCCCGCCGATCCGATCATCGTTCACCCCGACGTGCGCCGCAATCTGATGACGGTGAAGGCCTTAAACGAGGCCGGCCGCGCGATGCTGCTGTGGACCGCGCTTCAGGCCGACCTCGCCCACCGGGCGACATCGGACGACGAGCGCCTGGCGGCCGACGACCTGCTCGGGCTGCTGACGCCGGTGGTCAAGGGCGTGTTGACCGACCGGGGCTTCGACAATGCCGTGATGGCCCAGCAGGTGTTCGGCGGGCACGGCTACATCGAGGAGAACGGCATGAGCCAGTTCGTCCGCGATGCCCGCATCACCATGATCTACGAGGGCGCCAACGGCATCCAGGCCCTCGACCTCGTCGGGCGCAAGCTGGCGCTGAATGGCGGGCGCGCCCTTCAGGCCTATTTCCAGGAAGTCGGCGCCTTCTGTGAGGCGGGCCGCAACGACGAGAACATGGCGCCTTACACCAAGGCCCTGAAGAAGGGCCTGAACGACCTGCAGGCGGCCACCATGTGGCTGATGCAGAACGCCATCACGAAGCCCGACAATGCCGGCGCCGCCGCGACCGACTACATGCATCTCTTCGGCCTGGTCACGCTGGGCTACATGTGGGGCCGGATGGTGAGGGTGGCGCACGATCGGCTCGCATCCGGAACCGGGGACACCGCGTTCTACGAGGGCAAGGTCGTGACCGGTCGCTTCTTCATGGAACGCATCATGCCGGAAACGTCCATGCGGCTCGCCCGCATGAGCGCGGGCGCCGACACGCTGATGGCCCTGCCCGCCGAGGCGTTCTGATGCCAGTCACCGCAGAGATGTGGCGATGCTCCCGCATTGTCAGCCACGCCGAGCTGTTCGTGGCCGGCGCAGAAACCCTAAGGTCTGAGGCCGCCCATGACTGATCCCGCCCGCGTCCTCGATCTTCCGAAGCCCTCATGGGCGGCCGACGACGTTGCCATGCTCTACGACATGGCGCGGCGCTTCATGGAGGAGGAGGTCGCGCCGCACTACGATACGTTCGAGAAGAACGGGATGGTCGATCGCTCCTGCTGGGAAAAGGCCGGCGCGTCCGGCCTGCTATGCGCCTCCATGCCGGAGGCCTATGGCGGCGCAGGCGGCACCTACGCACACGAGGCGGCGATCATCGACGCCGTCGGTCACGTCGGCGTCGATGGCTTCGGCATCGTGCTGCACAACGCCATCGTTGCCCCCTACATCCTGCATTACGGCTCGGAGGAGCAGAAGCGCAGGTGGCTCCCGCGCCTGGCAACCGGCGAGCTGATTGGGGCCATCGCGATGACCGAGCCCGGAGCCGGCTCCGACCTGCAGGGCGTCAAGACCCGCGCCAGCCGGGACGGCAACCACTATCGCATCAGCGGCTCCAAGACCTTCATCACCAATGGTCAGCACGCCAACCTGATCATCGTCGTCACCAAGACCGATGCCGCGCAGGGCGCGAAGGGCATGTCGCTGATCGTGGTCGAGGCCGACGAGGCGGAAGGCTTCGAGCGCGGTCGCAACCTCGACAAGATCGGCATGAAGGCGAACGACACGTCGGAACTCTTCTTCAACGACGTCCGGGTTCCGACCGCCAACCTTCTCGGCTCCGAGGAAGGCCAGGGTTTCGTCCAGCTCATGGAGCAGCTGCCGCAGGAGCGCCTGCTGATCGGCGGTCAGGCCATCGCCATGGCGGAACGGGCGCTTGCGGCCGCCATCGACTACGTCAAGGAGCGCAAGGCCTTCGGCAAGGCCATCATCGAGTTCCAGAACACCCAGTTCAAGTTGGCCGAGCTCAAGACCGAGACGACGGTCGGGCGGGTGTTCTATAACGACTGCGTGTCGCGCCATGTGGCGGGCGGCCTCGACCCGTCGACGGCATCCATGGCGAAGTACTGGCTCTCCGACCTGCAGGGCAAGGTCGTCGACGAATGCCTGCAGCTTTTCGGCGGATATGGCTATATGAACGAATATCCGATCGCCCGCATGTACCGGGACGCTCGCGTCCAACGCATCTACGGCGGGACAAACGAGATCATGAAGCTGCTGATCGCGCGCAGTCTTTGAGGCAGGAAGCATGTCCCTCCACACCGTCGAACTGAGCTGGAACCAGGACGAGGACGACCATTTTTCGCTCGGCCGCTACACGCGCGTGCACGAGATCGCCTTCGATGGGGGTGTCACGATACAGGCCTCGGCGTCGCCGTCGGTCGTGCGCGAGCCGTTCTCGTCGGCCGCCGCGGTCGATCCGGAGGAGATGTTCGTCGCCGCTCTGGCCTCGTGCCACATGCTGTGGTTCCTCGACTTCGCCCGCCAGGCAGGGCTGGAGATCTTCTCCTATCGCGACCGCGCCGAGGGCGTTCTGGAGAAGAACGCGGAAGGCAGGCTGGCGATCACGCGCGTCAAGCTGCGTCCGCAGGTCGAACTGCAGGGCGACATCGCGAAACTCGGGGCCGTGCACGAACGAGCGCACGAAGCCTGCTTCATTGCCAATTCGGTTCGTACCGAGGTCTCGGTCGAGCCGCAGGAACCGATCACGAGGGATGGGACAAATGGCTGACGCCTATGTCTACGACGCCGTGCGCACGCCGCGCGGCCGCGGCAAGAAGGACGGCGCGCTGCACGAGGTGCCGGCGGTGCGTCTGGCCGCCAGGGTTCTCGAGGCGCTTCGCGACCGCAATGGTCTGGATACGTCGACGGTCGATGACATCATCTTCGGTTGCGTAGATCCCGTCGGCGAGGCCGGGTCGGTGATCCCACGCTCCGCCGCCTTCGAGGCCGGCTACGACACGAAGGCGCCGGGCATGCAGATCTCGCGCTTCTGCGCCTCCGGCCTCGACGCTATCAACCTCGGCGCGGCCAAGATCGCGCAGGGCGCCGACGAGATCGTCATTGCCGGCGGCGTCGAGTCTATGAGCCGCGTCGGCATGGGCATGTCGGGCGGCGCCTGGTTCATGGACCCCTCGGTCGGGCTGCCGGGCTGGTTCATGCCGCAGGGCGTCTCGGCCGACCTGATCGCCACGAAATACGGCTTCTCCCGCGACGACGTCGACGCCTACGCGGTCGAGAGCCAGAAGCGGGCGGCCGAGGCGTGGAACGAGGGCCGCTTCGCCCGTTCGGTCATCCCGGTCAAGGACCAGAATGGCCTCACCATTCTGGACCGCGACGAGCACATGCGTCCCGGCACCGACATGCAGGCGCTGGCCGCGCTGACCCCGTCCTTCATGATGCCAGGCGAGATGGGCGGTTTTGACGCCGTCGCCGTGCAGCGCTATCCCGAACTCGAGGGCATCAACCACGTCCACCACGCCGGCAACTCGTCGGGCATCGTCGACGGCGCGGCCGGCGTGCTGCTCGGCTCGAAGAAGGCCGGCAAGGCGATGGGCCTGAAGCCGCGTGCGCGAATAAAAGCCTTCGCCAACATCGGCTCCGAGCCCGCGATCATGCTGACCGGCCCGGTCGACGTCACCGAGAAACTGCTGAAGCGCGCGAAGATGAAGCTCGCGGATATCGACCTGTTCGAGCTCAACGAGGCCTTCGCCTCGGTCGTCCTGCGCTACATCCAGGCGTTCGACATCGACCCGGCGCGGATCAACGTCAACGGCGGGGCCATCGCCATGGGCCATCCGCTCGGCGCAACCGGCGCCATGATCTTCGGGACGGTTCTCGACGAACTGGAACGGCGCGACCTCAACACCGCGCTGGTGACGCTGTGCATCGGCGCGGGCATGGGCACGGCCACGATCATCGAGCGGGAGTGACTCATGCCGGCGATTGACATCGAGGGCATCGAGTGGAAGGGGGGCACCGGCTACCCCGAGCCCTTCCGCAAGCTCGTCGAGGGGCGGGTGCGCAAGCGGCTCGGCGACGCCGGAGACCTCACGCAGTTCGGGGTCAACCTGACCCGGCTTGCACCCGGCAGCGCCTCCGCCCATCGGCATTGGCACGAGAACGAGGACGAGTTCGTTTTCGTCCTCGAGGGCGAGGCTACGCTCGTCGAGGAAGACGGCGAGACGATCCTCCGCCCCGGTGACGCGGCCGCATTCAAGGCCGGCGTGGCCAATGGCCATCACTTGGTCAATCGCGGAATAACGGACGTCCTCTTCCTTGAGATCGGCACCCGCGCGCCCCGCGACAGGGGTGTCTTCCCCGACATCGACCTCGGCTTCGTCAAGGATGAGGCCGGCCCCCGGTTCACCCGCAAGTCCGGCGACCCGATCTGAGAAGCAACGGACCGAGGAAGAGAGAGAACGGCAATGGCCTACAAGCACTTTTCCCTGGAAACCGACGCCGATGGCATCGCGCTCGTCACCTGGGATTCGCCCGGCAAGTCGATGAACACCTTCACCGAGGAGGTGATGGACGAGATCGACGCCATCATCGACCAGGTAGTGGGCGACGCGGCCGTCAGCGGAGTGGTCTTCACCTCCGGCAAGGAAAGTTTTTCGGGCGGTATGGACCTCAAGGTCCTGAAGCGCCAGCTCGCCGCCTTCCATGAGATGCGGGCTCGCGACCCCGAGCAGGCAATCAGGACGCTGTTCGAGGGGGCCGGCCGCATGAGCTGGCTGTGGCGCAAGCTCGAAACCTGCGGCAAACCCTGGGTGGCCGCCATCAACGGCACCTGCATGGGCGGCGCCTTCGAACTCGCGCTCGCCTGCCACGGGCGCGTGGTCGCGGACGGCGACAAGGTCAAGCTTGCGCTGCCCGAGGTCAAGGTCGGCGTCCTTCCGGGCGCCGGCGGCACGCAGCGCGTTCCGCGCCTGACCGACGCGCAGTCGGCGCTGGAGATGCTCACGACCGGCAAGACGCTGACGCCCAAGCGCGCCAGGCAGATGGGTCTGGTCCATGAGGTGGTGGCGCCCGAAAACCTCGTCGAGGCCGCCAAGGCGATGATCAAGGGCGGCCTCAAGCCGGTCGCGCCCTGGGACGAGAAGGGCTTCAAGCTTCCCGGCGGACCGGTCTACTCCGCCGCCGGCGCGATGCTGTGGCCCGCGGCCATCGCGATCCTGCGCCGCGAGACCTACGGCAACTATCCCGCCCCCGTCGCCGTCATGAAATGCGTCTACGAGGGCCTGCTGGTGCCCTTCGACACGGCGCTGCGCATCGAGCAGCGCTATCTGACGAGCCTTTTCCAGACGACCGAGACGGCGATGATGATCCGCTCGTTGTTCGTCTCCCTCCAGGAACTCAACAAGGGCGCGCGCCGGCCGCAGAATGTCGAGCCGACGAATTTCAAGAAGATCGGCGTGCTGGGAGCGGGCTTCATGGGATCCGGCATCGCCTATGTGACGGCGAAGGCCGGCATTCCCGTGGTGCTGCTCGACCGCGACGTGCCCGCGGCCGAGAAGGGCAAGGCGCATTCCGAGAAGCTGGTCACAGAGGCGATCGCCAAGGGACGCGCGAAGCCGGAGGACAAGGACAGGCTGCTGTCGCTGATAACGCCGACCGACGACTACGCCCTGCTCGACGGCTGCGACCTCGTCATTGAGGCGGTATTCGAGGATTCCGAGGTCAAGAAGACCGCGGTCGAGAAGGCCGAGGCGGTGCTGAAGCCGGCGGCCACCTTCGCGTCGAACACCTCGACGATCCCGATCACGTCGCTGGCTCAGAATTCGAAGCGGCCGAAGAACTTCATCGGCATCCACTTCTTCTCGCCCGTCGACCGCATGATGCTGGTCGAGATCATCCTCGGCAAGAAGACCGGCGACAAGGCGCTGGCGGTGGCGATGGACTATGTGCGGGCCATCGGCAAGACGCCGATCGTCGTCAATGACACGCGCGGCTTCTACGTCAACCGCTGCGTGCTGCGCTACATGTCCGAGTCCTACCGCATGCTGATCGAGGGCGTACCGGCGGCGATGGTCGAGAATGCGGCGAAGATGGCCGGCATGCCCGTCGGCCCGCTGGCGCTGACCGACGAAACGGCGGTCGACCTCGCCCAGAAGATCATGCGCCAGACGATCAGGGATCTGGG
>Ga0180217_1001315_pt1 | contig 28246 bp, 24 predicted proteins | sample eDN3rd37CBELigOP_FD_128521 | JGI IMG/M metagenome (GOLD analysis project Ga0180217, IMG submission 128521) | Enriched Organic Plus compost microbial communities from Emeryville, California, USA - eDNA 3rd pass 37_C BE-Lig OP (version 2) (version 2) ... | reverse complement strand
TAGGTCTCATTCATGGAAGGTTTTCACCGTGGAAAAGGGGGCCATCTCAGGGCTTCCCCCCGTTACGATCTTGAGGCAATCAGAAGAATCGAGTATTCTAGAATCATTGGACGAATCGCAACACTTTCGGATGAGATTCGCGACGGGCGGTGTTCTGCCGCCGGTTTCCTGATCTTCCAGCATGAGTACCGAGTCGCCCCCCCTGTACTGCCTCCGCGGTTTTGGTCGGGCCTCGACACTTTGCCGGACGGCTCCTCTGGACAGGGGAGCGTGACGAAGGTGGTTGGGTCCTGGACCGAGTCCGCAGTGCAGCAGGGATCGCGGCCGAACTCCGCAGCTTCCGGCACTGCTGTCCGGTCTTCTATTTTTTAGCTCCTTGGCTTTTGGGGAAGAAATTATGGCATCGTCACGAGCAGATGAAGTCGCCGAAATCCTCTGGGAACTGAAACGAGCCGGCAAGGTGGCAACCTACAGCCTCATTGCCCGTCGCGCCGGTTTCAGCGCCGGATCGAATGGTCGCGCGATGCAGACCTGCTTGCGCACCGTGCGGCGAGATTGGCCCCACCTTCACTGGTGGCGTGCCGTTCAGGACGATGGCAACCTCGAACTCGGCTCCGAGCAGGAAATCAAGCTGCGTGAAGCCGGCTTTGAACTCGAGGCGGACGGTAACGGCAAGACAGTGGTCATCAAGGAATTCGAATCCCACCTCATGACGTGGGAGCTTCCCGAGAACAGCACCACCGCGAACGCCACGACCGATGCCTCGGTCGCCGCGGTCGAATAAAGTTCTCCAGCAACCGTGCTCCCGACGATTCACCGCCGGGAGCACGGTTGCCTGCTTTTCACTCTCCCATTCGCTCACTCTTCCGACCCGCCGGAAAAGCATCGCCGTCCGGCGATTCCTTTTTATCGCCTGTCACTCCGGGACATTCCCGCTGAACACGAATGCGGCGACTGCCTGTCCTGGAGTCTCTTTCTCCGCTTCGCAAGGCAGTGTTGGCGCTGCCGCGTTGCGCATCCCACGGGAATCCACTCCTTCTCCTGCTCGCCCGCACGACCTGCTTGTCGCGGGAAGAATGCGCGGGGCACTGCGTGAATCCCGGGCGATCCTCCTCCTTTGGCAACTGCCGCGGGAGAAAGCGGCTCAATTGCCGCGGCGGTGAGAAAACCAGTCGCGGAGCGCTTCGCCGGTGGGGGTGGACCGCTGCGCGATCCGTTCCGGCGGGCCGTTTCCCACCAGCCGACCTCCGTCAGCCCCCCCACCCGGGCCGAGATCCAGAATCCAGTCGGCGGCGGCGATCACATCGAGCTGATGTTCGATCACCAGTACGCTGTGCCCCTGGTCCACCAGCCGTTCGAGAATCTCCAGCAGCTTGCGAATGTCGGCGGGATGCAGCCCGGTCGTGGGCTCATCGAGCACGAAAAGCGTTCTCTGCTGCTGGGACTTCCCCAGTTCCGTCGCGAGCTTCACACGCTGCGCCTCACCCCCCGAGAGCGTCAGGGCCGATTGCCCCAGCGTCAGATAACCAAGTCCGACGGCGACAAAGGTCGAGAGGATTCCCTTCAGTTGCGGAACGTTCTCGAAGAACTCCGCGGCCTCATCGATGCGCAGGTTGAGCACGTCGGCGATCGATTTTCCGCGAAAGCGAACCTCCAGCGTCGCCGGGTTGAACCGTGCTCCCCGACATTCAGGACAGATGACGAACAGATCGGGAAGAAAGTTCATCTGCAACCGTCGCGTCCCCTGGCCTTCGCAGGCGGGGCAACGCCCCTCGGCGACATTGAAGCTGAACCGTCGAGATGTGTAGCCACGGATTCGCGCATCGCGGGTTTGTGCGAAGACGCGCCGCACCCAGTTCCACATGCCCGAGTAGGTTGCCGGGTTTGCCCGGCTGGTGCGACCGAGTGGAGATTGATCGACTTCAACGAGCCGCTCCACATTCTCGATTCCCTCGAGCGCCCCCAGCGGGCTTCCTTCCGGTTCGGCGCGGGGACGCCGGTCGAGCATCCGTCGCACCTGCGGAACGAGCGAATCAATCACCAGCGAGCTCTTTCCCGACCCGCTGACGCCGGTGATGCACAGGAAGACGCCAAGCGGAAACTCGACGGTCAGATTCTGCAGATTGTGCAGCCGCACCCCTGAGAGACGCAGCACTCTCGCCGGATCGATCGGGCGCGCCGTGCGTTTTTCGGCGACTTCGCGGCGGCCGGCCAGGTAGGCCCCGGTGAGCGATTGCGGATGACTGGCGACGGTTTCCGGAGTGCCGGCCGCGATCAGGCGGCCTCCTTCCCGTCCAGCCCCGGGGCCGAGATCCACGAGAAAATCGGCCTGACGGATCAGCTCCAGATCGTGTTCCACGACCAGAACGGAATTTCCCTGATCGCGCAGATCGTGCAGCGCGGAGAGCAGTCGCTGCGCATCGCGCGGGTGAAGGCCGATCGTCGGTTCGTCGAGCACATAACAGACGCCGATCAGGCCCGAACCGAGGCTGGCCGCGAGACGGGCACGCTGGAATTCGCCTCCGGAAAGCGTGTTGGTCGGGCGATCCAGTGACAGGTACTCGAGCCCCACCCGCTCGAGGTAATTCAGCCGCCCGGCGATCTCTCCGAGCAACCGATCGGCGACGGCCCGCGCGACTGGCGAGAATCCGGCTGCCGAGGTCGCATTCCCTTCCGCGAGTGCTGACTGCCAGCCCGCGACGATCGCGGCGGCTTCCGCAATCGACCGCGACGTGAGCTCATGAATGGCGACGCCGCCGATGGTCACATGGCGGGCGACAGGGCCGAGCCGGGACCCCTGACACTCGGGGCAGATTTGCGGCTTTTCGGAACGCGCCTCTGAAGACTTGCGACGCGACCGGGTTCCCGTGGCATTGACCACTCCCAGCCCGGTGCATTCAGGGCAGGCTCCATAGGGGCTGTTAAAGCTGAAGGTGCGTGGCTCGATTTCAGCAAGGCTCAAGTCGCAGACAGGACACGCGAACCGGCTGCTGAAGAGTTGCTCCTCCCAGCCGGAGGGGCCTTCCGAGCTGACGATGCAGGTTTCATTGCCGAATTTCAGCGTCTGCGCCACCGATTCCTGCAACCGGGGCCGCACTCCCTCTTTCACAATGATGCGATCGATCACGCAGTCGATGTCATGGCGGCGGGCGCGGTTGAGCTTCGGCGGTTCGCTGACATCCACAATCTCTCCATCGATTCGGGCCCGCACGTAACCGTGCTCGGCAATCCGCGCCAGGACATCGGCGTGCGCTCCTTTTCGCCCGCGAACGACCGGGGCGAGCAGCATCACCCTGGTTCCCGGCGCGAGCGTCAGAATCCGGTCGACGATCGCATCGGGAGACTGGCGGGAGATCTCAGTGCCGCAGCGGTAACAGTGCGGCTGACCGGCCCGCGCGTAGAGGACGCGAAGATAATCGTAAATCTCGGTGGTGGTTGCGACGGTGCTGCGTGGCTGCGGCGTTCCGACCTGCTGTTCGACGCTTAAGGTCGGGGGCAGGCCTTCCAGAACGTCGACATCGGGCCGCTCGATCTGATCGAGAAACCGTCGCGTGTAGGTGGAGAGGCTTTCGAGGTAACGGCGTTGCCCTTCCGCGAATAATGTATTGAAGGCGAGCGAACTCTTGCCGCTGCCGCTCACTCCGGTGATGACCACCAGGCGATCGCGAGGAATCTCGACGTCCAGGTTCTGCAGGTTGTGGACGCGGGCACCGCGGACTTGAATGACATCGGCGGCCGTCATCGGCTGGCTGGCGGGATGTTCGTGCATCATGCTATTTTAGACAGACGCGTTGAAAACGCGAGTTCCTCCCGGCCGAGTCTGGTTCCTCATGAGTCTCATTCCTCCCCAGTTTCTGTTCCGCTGGTCGCTTCCGGTCCGTCATGTGGCGGCACTTCCGCGTTCGGGGCAGCATCTGCTGAAGCTTCCCGCCACATGCACTCTCCCGGAGCATGGTTCGCTCGACCCGAATCCGCGATTCGGCGAGCTGCGGGTCGGATGGAATGCGGAGGGGATCGGTTTCAGCGTGAACGTCAGCGGGAAGCGGCGTCCGCCGCGATGCGACCAGCGGTTGCCGCTGGAATCGGACGGACTGCAGCTCTGGATCGATACCCGCAACACACAAACCATCCATCGCGCCAGCCGGTTCTGTCACCATTTCTGCGCATTACCGACGGGCGGAGAGGACGGCGCGTCGCCTGTTGTTCGGCAGTTCCCGATTGCCCGGGCGCGGGAAGAGGCCACGCTGGCGGAGCCGGATCAATTCGCTGCCCGCAGCGAGATCCGCGCGGACGGATACCTGCTGGAAGTATGGCTGCCGGCGGAAGTGCTGCACGGATACGACCCGGAGACGAATCCGCGACTCGGATTCTACTATGCGCTCCGCGACGGCGAACTGGGGGAGCAATACCTCGCGGTGGGGCCGGAGTTTCCGTTCGCCTACGATCCCAGCCTGTGGTGGACCCTGGAGCTCACCTGAGATTTTAACCGGCGGGACACAAGCAAGTGCATCGCCAGGATGCACGCGTCACTTTCCGGTCCGATTGGAGGTTCTGCGTCGGGAAACCGCCGAATTGAGCGGGAGACGCTCAACTGCCCCGCGTGGCGGTGACCGGCTTTGTTCGTGCCGTGCGCCGGGATTTCGACGCGGTCTCCTGCTCAGCTGCCGCTTCGGTCAGACAGGTGGGATCCTTCTCGATTTCCTGAGCAGATCCCGGCGGCGGCAGCCGGTCGACATTCGTGCGAATCCGCTCACACATTTTCTTGAAGAGCGTCAGTTCCTCGGGGCTGAATCCCTCGGTCGCCTGGCTGCGGACGCGACGCGCACAGTCGACCATGCGTACCCACAAAGCCTCGGCTTTTTCGGTGGGGCGTATTCGTTTGCGGCGGCGATCCTCGCAACAGGCGAAGCGATCCAGCCACCCATCCCGTTCCATCCGGTCGAGAATTCCGACCAGCGTCGGTGCTTCAATCCCCAGCCGTTCTGCAAGCTCCGATTGAGACAGATTCCCTTCCAGCGAAATCCAGGCGAGCACCTCCCATTGCCGAAGCGTGATCCCCTCTTTGGCGAGTTGCGCAGCCATGGCGCGCCGGAGAGCATGAGCTGTCAGGGCGACCCAACAACCCACGCTCTGATCGAAGTCGTATTGCAACATGCCGGCAGAGGCCTCCCAGAGATTTGCTTGCGAAGTGTCACCAGCATCATAGTCCCGAAAAATGGCTTGAATCAAGAGGAATACGGCACTTGTTTTGCGGGGTGACACATTCAGCGGTGCTCCGGTGGTCTACTCGCGCACGTGACTGCGCCGCGACGGGGCAATCCGGGCAGAGTTTCGCGATTGGCTCCTAACTTCGGGTGGAGACCGGTTCTCGCGCCCCCAGATTGACTGACCAGCGAATCCGTTCCGGAAGAACCGGCGGGCGGCGGCGGAGAATGTATCGGCGAAATGCCGCCTTCAATCCGTGCCAGCGAGTCCGTTCCCGCCGGGTAAATGTCCTTCCTCCCGGTTGCTGTTCCGCCCCGTCGTCCGGCTCAATCGCCGTGAATTCGGAGCTCAGGTAGCGAATGAGGAAATCGCTGGCGAGATGCATGCACTTGATCGTCAGTGTGGCCTCGGTGTCGGTGGGGGCAAGCGCCGGCCATCCCTGCGCGACGATCGCTCCCGTATCGACCCCCCGATCGATGTAGTGCAGCGTCATGCCGATGTTCGCGTAGTCCTCGAAGTACAGCGGCCAGAAGAGCGTATCCTGCCCGCGGTAGTGCGGGACCATCCCGAAATGAACGTTGATCGTTCCCAGGCGGGGGGCCTCGAAGATCTGCGGCTTCAGTACAGGCGCCCCGCAGACGATCAGCAGGTCGGTCTCCAGACTCTCCATGAGTTCCACCGTCTGCGGACTGTTAACCTGATTGGCCGGGATATCGAAGATTTCCGCGGCGGGGGGCGGAGTCTTCCCGTGGCCGAGGAGACGCTTCACCTGCCGATTCGCATTGCAGCGATACCAGTCGATCAGCCGATCGGCGAAAGCCCCCACGGCGCGCAGAGGCCCCTTCGCAGCCCCCTCGAGAATTTTGGGGAATCGGGAACTGGCGGCGGGAGGCTCGGTTGGAGTGCTCTCCGGGGAAGCGACGACTCGCAGAATGGCTCGCACCGGAAACTGCTGTTCGATCTGGTGGATGATGAACGACGCTCGCACGTCAAGAGCGGTGAGGATCACAACGTTCATGGTGGACGACTCCGATTGGGGCGGGAGACAGAGTGCGGTCCCGTGACCGCTGATCCACGTGCTGAAATAGAGGCAGATCGGCTCCGTGGTCGTGAGACAGACGATCGTGATAACGGTGTACGCACAGCCATGTCGTACGTCGAACTTTCGCAGTCCTCTTGCAGCGAGTCACGGACGGGGCACTCGTTCGGGGGCTCCGTTCATGTGCCGCGAGTGGACTGTCCATTCCGTCAGTCAAAGGTTCACAGTTCCTCCTTTCCGCGAACTAGGGCGACGGGGCTTCGTGAGAAGAGTCAAGGCGAAGCGGCACGCTTGTCGATTCGCACATTTTCTGCAAGATCTCGAGCGGCACGGTTTCGTAGTGGACGAATTGCACTTCTTTCCAGATCCCCGTGGGCAGGATGGCGACCGTCGTCAGCCACGGGCATTTGTCGAAAAGGTTCTCCTGGCTGATCGGATAGAGATACAAAATTGAGAGCTTTCGCGGCACGCGTCGCAGCGAATCACAGATCTGTTCAATCACCAGCCCCAGCATCGGCCCGGTAAAGGGATTGAACATCAGAATCACGGTCACATCAGACGGAACCGGCCAGGTGGTTGCGTCGGCGGTGACAAACTCAACCTCGGCACACTGCCGCGCTCGGAGACGTCTCAGATTCTCGGCGGCGATCACATTGAGTTCCGGAAGGAGATCGATTCCGATGACACGCCGGAACGGATGCGTTGAGGCCACCGCCACCGCCCGCCCCATTCCGGAGCCGTAATCGAGCAGCACGTCGACGCCGGGCCGGATCTTCAGCCGCGCCAAAGCATGGTCGAGGCACGTATACGAGATCGGTTCGTAATGGACGAAACAGGGATGGGGCATCTGGACATCGTGATCTTCCCGACGGGCCGTGCAGATGCCGAGGCGACGTTCGCGATTCCATTCGTAAAAAAGGAACCAGGCGGTCCGCGCGGTATCACGAAACCCCTTGCGGAAGACGCGACGACAGCCGCGTACCAGCAGTCGCGGGAGGCCGCGTCCTCGATTTCTCTTCTTCGGTTCCAGGAGAATTCTTCGCGTGTCCGGCATCATGCACCTCATTCGAGTACCTGCCCCTTGTTTGCCGACACTGCACTTCGCACCTTTTCGCCCGACTCCCCGGATAATTGCATCAGTCAATTGTCCGGATCACGATCCATATTCCTCAGCGGCAGTTCCCCGCAGCTACGGTTCAATCTGGAAATCCCCTTCAAAGCAGAGGGGATGCGGGCGTGTACGTCCGGTAGTTCCCTCCGCGGTCGACGCCCCTTCCGAGAACGGAACCGAAAGTGAATGGTGGCCGCCCACAGTCATTCCGGGCATGTGCTCGGGATAGATCGGAAGGACGCTGCGATAGACGCTCAACCGAAGTTGATGTGTTTCTCCCGTCGGCAGATGCCGTACGAAGCGCAATGTGGGCTGACCTTCAAACGGGCTCGGCTGATCCGCCGGACGGCTGTCGAGGACCATCACCTTTCGCGGCCTGTTGACCAGCGTGCGCTGTAATCCGGCGACGATCGGTCCGCTGTCGAAGTCTGTCGAGTCATCGATCAGAAGGACGAACGTCGCTTCCCCCAGGAGCGACTCCGGAACCTCGTGCTCACGGCAGTGAATGAGTTGGGGCCGTTCGTACTCGGGAGCGGCCGCGTTGATCCGGGGCAGAGCACTTTCGCGGGTGTCCGTGTCGTGAATCAGGCCGATGATCCGGCGGAAGGGAAACGCCGCTGCGAGAGTCACAACTTCCCGGCAGCCGGCGCCGAAGCACAGCAGGACATCCCGGTGAGGCCGGATATGGACACTCTTGAGAAACGCGGCGATTGCCGAAAGCGGGATCCATGTCTCGGAAATACGGGAAGACCGGCCGATGCGAACGGTGAGACCGGGGAGCAGCCTCAGAAAGGCCCGAACCGATTCGCGGGCGAGTCTGCCAAGAGGGCGATCACCATCGAACCCTCCGCGGTCGCAGCGGCGACGGTGGGAAGGGAGATGGTCGCCAGAAGGGATCTCCTCCGGCGACCGGCGGAGAATCCGCGAGGCCAGCTGCGCGACAACTGAGGACTTCGGATGCCTCATGGCTCTCCCTTCGCACGCGGCAATCAATCTGGAGTGACGGTCTGTCAAAGTACTGTTCTCACGCTCGATTCTCCGATGACCGTCACCGCGGCTTTCGCGGCCGGGGCGGGTCGCCCGGGCCGTGATGCGATTCCGGAGGCCTCGGATTCCCCTGGAGGCGCAACCTCAACAGGGCCGAGAGTTCCGGGGGAACCTCCCGGACAGGCGATGTTCGATCACCGGGAGGCTGTTCCCGCAGGTCGGCTGTTCTACGCCTGGGAGCCCGTGCCAATCGATAACGGCCCGCCCGACCGCGGGCCTTGGCGCGATACATCGCCCGGTCCGCCTCGTTGAGCATCTCCGGCGCGTCGTTGTAAGCCGCGGAGCTCAGCGCAATTCCCACACTGGCCGTCACGAGAATTGATTCATGTTTCAGATGAATCGGAGCTTTCAGCTCCCGACACATTCGCCGGGCGATCTGCGTGACTTCCCGTTCGGCTCCGATGTCCTGCAGCAGCACGACGAACTCATCGCCACCATAGCGGGCAATCACGTCGGCGTGCCGTACGGCGGAGGCGATTCGCGCCGTCACCGTTCTGAGCACTTCGTCTCCGGCGAGATGTCCGTACGTATCGTTGACGAGCTTGAAGTGATCGACGTCGATGAACATCACGGCAAACCGTTCTGCGTGGCGGCGGGCGCGGGCAAATGCGGCTTCCAGTTCGCATTCAAAGTAGCCGCGGGAATGCATGCCGGTGAGCGGATCACGCGCCAGCGCGGCAGAGTTGTCCCGCAGGGGAGAGGAACTTGCCGGGACATCCCGGGCAGTCACGATGATCCACGACTTGCCTCGCCCTTCGAATCGCTGCAGCGAAATTTCCGCCGGCAGACTTTCTCCATCCTGACGCCGATGCCGCACCCGAATCGCCGTCGCCTGCGTGAGTGTCCCGCCGATGACGCGACGGACTTCCCGGGCGACGGCACTGTCGGCGAGGTTGGGGGCCAAGCGAAAGTAATCCATCTGCCGCAGTTCGTGCAGCGTATATCCCAATCTCGAGCAGGCGGTGCGATTCGCATCGCAGATGCGCAGCCCGCGGGCATCGAGGATGAAGACCGCATCCCGCACCAGATCGAGCGCGTTTCGCAGCACGGCTGAGGGGATGTCGTGATCATCGGGGGCACGGCGTTCGTCACGCGGGTTCCGTCCCCCACCCGGGAATGCGCGGTCCTCACGGAAAGGATCTCGATCATCAAAGCGTCCGTTCATGGTGATCCCCTTCCTGGACTTGTATCACTCAGCGAGAGATCCGGCGAACTGGAGCCTCCCGCAAGTTTCTCCGTGCATGGGCTCGGATGCGACGGTGGATCGCGTCGGTGCCACGGGGGATCTGTCACCAATGCTTTGTGTGCAGCCGACCGCTCACACATGCGTTGGATTCGCCGCACCGACATTTCAGCAAGATCGCCCAGCGGAGAGGTGCGGACGACTTTCTTGATTCGCCGCCACGTACGGCGGATCGCGCGCGTCAGCGGCTGACACTCGACCGAACCGCCGATCAGCCGCGTTGTGCTGGAGAGGAATCGCTGTTTGTACGCCTCATCCCCCAGGCCCAGATCGAGGCGGGTGATGCCGGCCGCCGCCACAGCAGCCGCAAGCTCCGTCAGCAGGATCAGGCCGGGAGAGTGTTTCTCAAAGGCAGGCGAATAACTCGGGAACCAGTAGTGACAGACCGTCGCACTGCACATGCCGAAGTGCACCGCAGCCAGTTCATCCCCGATCCACAGGGTGGAGAGGCAACCGGTGAGCGATTCCTCTTCGACACACCACAACCGCAGCAGCAGATCGGTTACCCAGGGCAGGGCGAAGAGATTCGTCCGGCCCGTTCGCACGTATTGCCGTGACTTCCAGGTCAGTAGCGCTTCGAACACCGTACGATCACGGCACTGCAGCTCAAACCGCACCGGACCGAGATCCTTTTCGAGCTTGCGCACCTGTTTCTGGATCTTCGCAATGGCCATCGATCCGGCGGCCTCTCTCGCCTGCCGATAGGCTTCAAATCCTCGGGAGAGATCGAGGTAAGGCGAATCTCCATAGGACCGCTGATGGGGGCCGAACATCTGCTGCGTTCCCAGCAGATGATCAAAGTCCCACGCCGCCAGACCACAGGCACGAACCAGAGACGCTGCATCCCACTCGATCCCCTGGCGGAGAATGGCCCCCTGGAAATCGGCCAGCTTGCCTCCCACCGGTTTACCGATATTCCAGCGTCCCCGCTGGAAGGCAAAGAAACCAACCGGAACGTCTGCCTCTTCGAGGATGGCCACACGAACGTCGTCGCGGACGGCTCCGACCGACTGCACGTACTCAACACTGAAGTAGGGACTGTCGAGTGTGGAGTCCGCCCGCCGATACTCGCGCCAGGCCGCGAGGTGTTCGCGACTGAGTTCGTGCGGTTTCACAACGCGTACTCTTCGCATACTTCATTCCTGGCCGGGATGCGCGACTCCCGGTCGCGCCAGTGCCGCTGGTCCTGCTGGAAGGCTCCGGGCATCGGACCTGAACCGCCGGAGATCAGCGAAACATGTACAGTTCCCGCCACTGTCGAATCCATCGCACGGAGAGGTCGATCGGGGCCGCGAAGCGGGAGCCGTGCACGGCCTCCGCGAATCCCCGCCAGACCTTGCGGGCGGTCACTCTCAACGGGGAGAAGTCGACCGCCCCCTCCGCGACCATCGTCTCTCCCGACATCAGGCTCTGTTTGAAGTCCTGCTCGCCCCGCGCGAGATCGATCCGGTCGATGCCCCGTTCGGCGGCCGCTTCCGCCATCTTCAGAAGCATGTTCAACCCCGGTGAATAGGTGGCGAATGCGGGGTCGTAGCCTGTATGCCAGCCGTGCTGCACGCGGTAGGACGAGATGGCAAAGCTGACGGCAATCGGCTGCTCGGCCGCATAGAGTACGGAGAGCACCGGGGCAAACGCTTCGGTCGGCTCGACCATCAGGATCCGGCGCAGGAGCTGAATGACCCAGTCCATCGCGAAGATGTTGGTTTCGTGCGTCCGCTGGTATTGCGCCGACTTCCACTCCGCCATCTTGTCGAGGGCATTCATATCGACGGTGTGATACTCGAAGCGTACTGGCGGCACCTCCCGCTCCAGCTTTCGGTAACGCGAAAAGGCCTGCGGAATCCGCTTGTGGCCGTTCCGTCGATGTTCTTCGCAATACGTCGCGAAACCGCGCGAGACGTCCACATAGGGCGAACCCGCCGCCCGCCGGTGGTAGCGGGCGCATGAGGGGATCGAGACGGGGAGATGAAGAAAGTCCCAGGCTTTCAGCCGGCAGCCGCGAACCAGTTCTTCCATTGTCCAGGTTGCCTGGGGCTCGACGATCGGGCCATGCAGGTAATTCAGCACCCCGCCGACCGGGCGGCCGACCGCTTTTCCAAACCGCTCGAAAGGAAAGAAACCGATCACCCGTTCTCCCTCGAAGAGAACGGCAATCTCCACGTTGTCCCGGACGGTTGCCACCGCCTGTGTAAACTCCGGACGAAAAAAGGGATTGTCGTAGATGGAGCTCGAACGCTGCAGGTTCGCCCACAGCGCCCAGTACTCGGAAGGAAAGTCAACGGCCGGAAAGACCTGTACACGAGGCATACAGATTCCCTTACAGCAACTTGAGGTATGCGCTGCTCACCAAGATGGTGCCGGGCGCGAATGATTCGGAGCGCGTCTTCCCATGGCGTCGCTCCACCTGTTCGTTTCGTCCTGGCCCGCTGAACCTGTTAATCCCGCGTGAGAGGGGGGGAGGGGATTCCAGCAGAACCTCTCTCACGGGGACTCACGCATGCACTCATTCAGAATCGCCGACAAAGGCCACGAGCTGCGACACCTGGCCTTATCCCAAAAGCATCCACGCCCGCATTCGCCGATAGATCATCACGGGGAGTTGCATCGGTCCCCGCATCTGGGGAGAGCGGGCAAATGCCCGGGCCCGATAGAACCCTCCCCAGAGCACGCGCGCCCCCAGCCGCGGATCGACCGAGCCTTCGGCCAGAGGCAATGCCGCGGACTTGAAGCTCTGCTTGTACTGCTCGGGACCTTTTCCCAGATCGATCCGCTGCACCCCCGCGGCGGCAGCGGCGGTGGCGAGTTCCACCAGCAGGATCAGGCCCGGCGAGTACTTTTCGAGCTCGCGGTCATAAGTCGGGAACCACCAGTGCCAGACTCGCGGCGTCGCCATCCCCAGATGAACGGCCGCCAGCCGATCGCCCACATAGAGTGCGGACAATCGCCCCGCGAAGCCCTCAACCTCGGTATTGCGAATGCGCTCCAGCAACGACACGACCCACGGGAGCTGAAAGATATCGAACATCCGTGTCCGGTGGTGCTGTTCGGCCTTCCAGCGGAGCAGCGCCTGAAACACCTCCGGATCGGAAGTGTGTGGCTCAAACCGGAGCGGGCCAACTTCCCGCTGGATTTTGCGCGATTTGCGCAGCACCTGCCCGAGCAACGCCGAGCCGGCCGCAGCACGCTCCCGCCGATACGCTTCGAAACCCGCGCTCAGGTCAAGGTAGGGCGAATCGGCCTCGCAGAGGTGATGCCCGGCAAATGCCTGCTGTTGCGCCGGCAGATGATCGAAGTGCCAGGCCCTCAAGCCGCAACCGCGAATCAGCTCCAGTGCATTGACCTCCACATCAGGCCGGACGATCAGTCCGTGCAGATCTGAGAGCGTGAGGCCGATCGGCCGCCCCAGATTGCGGCGGACCCGATGGTAAGGAAAGAATCCCACCGTTTCCCCGGCATGCTCCAGGACGCCGACCTCGGCATCGGTTCGGATCTCCCCCACGGCCAGTGAGAACTCGGGGTGAAAGTACGGGCTGTCGATCTGCGGGTCCGCCGTATGAATGTCGCGCCAGATCTCGCGCTGAGCTGGCGACAGTTCGGAAAGCCGGAGGCGAGTGACCTTCATGATTCCTTCCTCCCGGATGCGACGGCCATCGGGACTGCCCAGGCACTTGAAGGGATGGGCTCGCGGGATGTGTTGGCCGCCCGTTCCGCGGTCGAGTGTGGCGGATGAACCAGCAGCGGTTCTCTCCTGGCCCGAGCGTTTCGCGGCAACAGTCCCATCCGCAGGTACCGCAGATAGCCGCGGTGCATGGCCAGCCGGCAGCCGCATCCGAGTGACAGCTCCCGATTTCGTGTGACCCGTCCGAACAGCCATCGCGGCACATCGATTCCCAGCCCGCGACCGAGTCGAGCCGCCCCGACCAGCCGGAATGCCGCGCCGAAGCGGCGCTGATCGCCCTCCGCTGTGCCCATTCCGGCGAGCGTGGCAATCGCATACAGCTTGTCGGGCTGCAACCGTTCGGGCGGGATCACATGCTCGATGACCGCCTTGGGTGTGTACCAGGCTTCGAATCCTGCCGCGGCAATTCGAGCAAAGAACTCGGTGTCTTCCCCGCGGATCATGCCCGAGCGGTTGCTTTCCGGTCGCGGTTCATGAAATCCGCCGACCACGTCGAGCACGTGACGGTGGATCAGCAGATTGCCGGCTCCCGGCATGAATCCGCGCTCATAACGGCAGACTGTATCCCGACCGACCGTTTCGCCGAGCAGCGACCGGCAGATCGGGGCGAGTTTCCGTTGGGAATTCTCGGGAAGTCGAAGTGTCACGGCGCCCCCCGCACACAAGGCGCGAAAGCGATTGGCGACGTTCAGCAGTTCCAGCAGCCAGTGCCGGTCCGCGATCTGATCATCATCGAAAAAGGCAATCCACTCTCCCATCGCTTCGGCGAGCCCGCGATTACGCGCGGCCGGCACTCCGCGACGAAGCTCCCGCACACCACGGATGGGAACCTCGCTCGATCGCGCCACCTCGGCGACGACTTCCGGAGTCGTATCCGTGGAGGCGTTGTCGACCACGATCACCTCGTAGGTGAACTGCCCGCCGGTTTCCAGTCGCGACAGACTGACGAGGGCATCGCGCAGCATCGCTGCCCGATTGTAAGTACAGACGATGACGCTGACATTGGGGGACGTCATATCAGTAACGACTCCTCTTCTGGAGGCAGAAAGGCAAGTCGACAGAGCCCGCACGCGGCAATGAACGTCGTGAAGAAAGGCATCACCATCCCCGATTCGAGGACGGCATGGGCCAGGGCACAAACCAGCAGTGCGAGGATGAAGCCGTATCCCGCGTCCCGGGTGAGATCGTATGCGCGAAGTGCCCGCCGCAGCCCGAGGACGACACATGACACCACGAGTACCGCACCAATCGCTCCCACACTCAGGAGCAGGTCGAGGTAGCCGCAGTGCCCGCCGTTGATGGCCCACTCCATCGTTTCGGAAATCTCGCCGATGTGGTCGGCATTCCAGAACGAGTCGTAGCCGTAACCGATCAGGGGACGGCGGGCGACGTACGTGGCGAGTTCCGTCCAGAGAGGGACTCGACCGGTAAGCGAGGTCGCATCTTCATCACGGCCAAGCAGGAAGAACGCCGAGACGTCCTTCCCATCGATACCCGAGACGAGCAGGCCGATTCCCGCAAGGGTGGCCAGCCAGCCGACGGCAATCCACCCGGCAAATTTCGTTCGCAGACTGACGCTCGACGAGAACAGCGCGGCAAGACCCAGCAATGTCCCGGCGAGGGCAGCTCGCGAGCGAGTCATGAGCAGGAACACGAAGCCGATTGCGAACGCGGCCAGCCATCGGGAGCGCTGCTCCGGTTCCTGGCGTGCCAGGCACGCGGTCGCGAAGCAGAACATCGTCAGGTAAAGCGCCTGCGTGTTCGGATGAACGCTCCCCGCAAAGCGAAAATCGGACGAGAACGGCCGGAAGGTCTTGAACGCCAGTTCCGCGGCGATGCCCACCAGCAGGAAGAACGTGGTCGCGGAGAGGACCATCCAGCACAGTTCCCGCAGTGAGACATGTCGGCTGATGCCGAGCGCTCCGACAAAGCAACAGCCGAGAACCACCAGACGACGCGAGGTGGTTGCGGGATCGATCGACCAGAAGAGACTGATTCCGCACCAGCCGATGAACAGCAGGATGAGCACCGCCATCCCGTTCCTCCACTGGAGATCGGAGTGGCCCGAATCGTCGTGCTCCCGTGGTTGCACGAGGCCGAGCGCTCCCAGCAGGCCAATGATCAGGAAGCAGACACGTCGTCCCATGGTGCCGGTCTCGGCCGATTCCTCCATCTGCTCGGCACTGTTGGCGTAGCTTTCTTCGCGGGAAATGCCAAAGGCGTGCTCGGTGACGAAGAATGCTCCCGTCACAATGAGAGTCGCCGCAATCAGCCATCCATTCAGTCTTCCGCCCTCGTTGACCGGGCGAGGGGGAAGCTCGTCCGCATAAGCGGCGGAAGCAGTCGGTGAGAGAAGCCAGTCGACCATCGGCAACTCCTTCAGGACGCTTGTTGGTGATCCGGGACATGGTGCATCAGCCGCTGGAGCGTGAACGCGCGGATCAGGGTTCCCACGAGAACCCCGATGCATCCGGCGATTGCCACTCCAGCGGCTGCCAGGGTGGGGATCAGCGCCAGGGCGGCGGCCATGGTTGCCACCAGGCTCCCGAGGTCGGCCCACAGGTTTGCTGCCGGCCGGTCGATCGCCCAGATTCCATGGCCGATCACCATTCCGATTCCATTGATGAGCACGCTTGCCGCCAGCAATGCGAGGAGCAGGTTCTGGTCTCCGTAGCGCGGACCGTAGATCAGGTCCATGATCGGTTCGCCGAGGAGAGCCACGAGGATGCAGAACCCACCCAGCGGAATGGCGAAGACGAGGGAGTTGTTGCGCAGGATTCGTCGCAGCGATTGCGTTCCCCCATGAGCGAAAGCCCGGGCGGCACGGGGACAGAAGATATTGCTGAGTCCCACGACGAATGTGTTGGAGAGGCCGACGATGCTGCCGCAGACGGCCAGCACTCCGGTCGCCGCCGTACCGTGCCAGCTTGCAAGTAACCACGGGAGCGCGTACGGCGTTGCGGAACCGGCCAGTCGGCCCGCGAGGACCCAGCGCGAGAACCGCCAGTTGAGCAGCCAGTCTGAAAGAAATCGTTCGGGGGCGAGCCGGATCTGCAATCCGCCCCACGCCATCCACGCGGCAATGGCAATGGCGGTCGCGACGGCGATCACGATATAGACCGAACTGACAGTCAGCTGATCGCCCCAGACCAGCAGCAGCAGACCGGCGCATTGAACGACGGCAACGATCGAATCGACGATCAGCGTCTGCAGTGCCCACAATCGGGAGAGGGCGATGTAGCGAACCCATTCCCGCAATTGAATGAAAGGAATCGCAATCGCCACGCCGACCAGAGCAGAACGGAGTTCGACAGAGCCGCCCAGCAGGCGTACCAGTTCGGGAAAACCAGCGACGGCAGCAATCGTCATGAGCGACAGCCCGAGTTGATGAACGAGCGTGCTGCCGGTGTATGCCGCCAGCTCATGTTCCTGCTGACGCTGACTGTAGACGGTAAACGGCGCGAAGATCAGCGCCTCCTGGAAGCACCGGGACAGAAGCAGCAGGCTGATGGTCAGGTAGTAGGCTCCCACAACCCGGGGCGGGCAGAGCCGCCCGAGAAGCACAATCGTCGCCAGGTTCGTAGCGCTGACGACAGCCTGATCGAGGACCGCCAGCACGCTGCGTCGAAGATCGCCGGTTGGCTCCTGCGTTTCGGAGGATGGCGACGTCGAGACGGGCTGCGATGACGATTCCGGTTCGTTTTCACCCTGCGGCTTTACGCAGGCACTTGAAGATTCCGTACGGGGCGGCATTCGAGAACGCTGTGCCAGTTCGGATTCCGTGACGACGACAATCGGGAGGAGCAGGCAGTCCTGCCACCTCTTCTTGTGGCCCGCATCCAGCTCAATAGACTTCATAGGTGACCCCGACTGCACGAGGAGGATCCAACGTCGGAGGAGCGGCAGAATATTGCTCCTGTGCCTGCTCTCCAAACGAACTGGATCGCGACGGGGTTTGCCCGCGACGCAGCGGTGCCAGGCGGTCCCAGCCCCGCAGTTTCGCGGCGAGAGTCGCCGCTGTGTCGTGTCCATGCGCCGTCAGGCGTCCCCAGTCAAAGGGATCGCTGTTCAGGGCGACGAGCTGACTTTCCGTCGTGAGGCTGCACAGGGCACCCGCTTCGCGCACGGCGGCGGAGAGCAGGGGGCCCGAGAACCCCAGTCGCCGGGTTCCGTACGGGAAGGCGAAGGTCGCCGTCTCCAGTCCGAACTCGGCGCGCAGGAATTCGAGCGAGTGCGCGACATCTTTGCGCAGGGCTTCGGGACGGCCGCGGAAGTCGTCATGGGTATGCGTGTGCGAGCCCAGATCGATCAGACTGCTGGCAAGCATCTCTTCGCATTGCCTGCGCGAGAGGGGCCGCCAGGAAGTTCGCGGCACCCGGGACGAACCGGCCGCCTCCCAGTCGTCGAAGGGGAACGGTTCTTCCGTATCGAGGTAAGCGGTCGCGACGAAGATCGTGGCGGGGATTCCCAGCTCCCGCAGGATCGGCCAGGCTTCGCGATAGACGTTCTCATACCCGTCGTCGAAGGTGACGACGAAGGTTCCCGGGGGAATCGGCAGTCCACGCCGCCGGTGTTCCAGAAGCTGCCGCAAAGGCCAGGCCCGATAACCGCGCGACAGCAGACCCGCCAGTTGAGCGCGAAATCGCCGCGGGCTGACGTTCCAGGTCGGCAGTGCGACTCCCGGTACGCGCGGCGTGACGCGGTGATACATGAGGATGCCGCATTGGCCGCCATCCCGGTCGCCCAGCAGGCGATGGCAGGCGACCGCGGCCCGCGCCACGGCGAACTGTTTGACCGCCCGCAACGAGGCCGTGAATCGCCCCCGCGAGTGGGGCACCTGCACGGTCGGCGGGTGGGGAGTCGCGAGCGGCATGCCGGCACACGGGTGAGAGTTCGGAGCATCCAGCGGCATGAGCAATCTCCTTTCGACGGAGAGTCAATCGTGGACCGGAAATCGACAGCGGACCGAACGGCGGGGCGCCGCCTGGGGCGGGCGCTGCGGCTCCGGAAGGAAGGCGCTCCGGATGCCGCCGCCCGCCGTTTGAAAGCCCCGGTCAGACGGTCGTCGGCATCCGCAGCCGCGATTGATACTCCTGGTGAATCCAGTTGTAGGTCTTCTCCATCCCGTCGCGGAGCCGGGTGCTCGGCTCCCAGTCGAGATAGCTCCTGATCCGGGTATTGTCGCTGTTGCGTCCGTTCACCCCCTTGGGGGCGTCCAGCTTGTACCGCCGGGTGAGCTTGATGCCGGCGATCTCCTCGACGACGTCGACAAGCTGGTTGATCGTCACCAGTTCGCTCGAACCGAGATTGATCGGCTCGCGGATCTCGCTGCGCATGATCCGCTCGATGCCCTCGATGCAGTCGTCGATGTACATGAAGCTCCGCGTCTGGTTGCCGTCACCCCAGATCTCGATTTCATGCCGTCCGGTCGCGAGCGCATGGATGACTTTCCGGCAGATGGCGGCGGGGGCTTTTTCCCGCCCGCCGTCCCAGGTGCCGTGCGGGCCGTAGACGTTATGGAAGCGGGCCACGCGGGTGATGAGACCGAAATCTTCCGTGAAGTGCCGGCACATCCGCTCGGAGAAGAGTTTCTCCCAGCCGTAGCCATCTTCCGGCATCGCCGGGTAGGCGTCTTCCTCGCGAAGCGGGACGACATCGAACTGTTTCTGCTTCTCTGCGTTGTAGACGCACGCTGAGCTTGCGTAGAAGTAGCGTTCGGCCCCTGCATCGCGGGCCGCCAGCAGCAGATGCGTATTGATCAGCACGGAGAGCATGCAGAGCGCCTTGTTGTTCTCGATGAACCCCATGCCTCCCATGTCGGCGGCGAGATTATAGACCTCGCGCACTCCTTCGCAGGCCGCTTCGCACTCACGACGATCCTTCAGATCGGCTTCGATGTTCTGTACGCCATCGAACAGCTGGAACCACTCGTCGAGGGGTTTGATGTCGACGGCCCGAATCTCGGTTTCGCCGCGACGGATCAACTCGGCGACCAGGTGCCCGCCAATGAAGCCTCCCGCACCAGCGACCAGCACAACTCGATTTGACATTCCGAAAGCCTCCTCCTGAAAACCCGATCTGACGGATCATTGTCACTCCGCTTCCCACATCGGGAGGCATTTCGAGGACAATCCCAGCATCGCGGAACTCCGCACGGGAGAACGCACTTCATTGATTGGGGCCGCATGCCCTCTCCCGCAGTCCATCGCGATCACCCCTCCACGCGCTGTACGCCGGAAGAACGGTATTCGCGAATCTCGACCGGCCTGGTGATCAGACGTGGTCCGAGAATTCCCGCCATCCTCCGCCGGCCCCACTGGCTGATCAGTTTCTGGACGAACAGGGTGTTCGTGACCAGGTAACGCCGCCACAGGCGGCGCGGTTCCTGCGACAGCCGAAAGAGCCATTCAAGGCCGCGCTTCTGCATCCAGGAGGGAGCGGTCCGCTTGTTCCCCGCATGGAAGTCGAACGCGGCGCCGACGCAGACCTGCACTCCGTTGATCCGGTCGCGATGTTCGTAAGCGAAGACATCCTGTTTCGGTGCTCCCAGGCCGATGAAGACGATGCCCGCACCGCTGGCGTTGATCCGCTGGACGGTCTCTTCGTCTTCCTCTTTGGTGAGCGGCCGGAAGGGCGGCGCTTCCGCGCCGGCGATCACCAGGTCGGGAAACTTCTGTTTGAGATTCCGCTGGAGGGCCTCGAGGACCGGCGGTTCGCTCCCGTAGAGGTAGATCGAAACACCTTTCTCAGCCGCCCGCCTGCAGAGACGCAGCATCAGTTCGGGGCCATACACCCGCTCCCGCAACCCGGCCTTGTACAGCCAGTTCAGTGCCCAGCGCACCGGCTGCCCATCGGGGCCGATGATCTGGAATGTGTTGACCTTCTGCCGCAGGGAAGGATTGCCGCTGGCCACGACGACGGCGTGCGCGGCCTGCAGGGAGACAATCGCGGGAATCTGCTGGCGGGCCGAACGCACCACCTGTTCAACGACCTCGTCGTAATTGGTGGCGCTGACCTGCACGCCGAACAGGTCGTACTTCTTGGGCCATCGGGGAGGTTCAGTTGTGTTCATGTGCAGCGGCTCCTGCCGGGATCAGATGTCGAGGTTCAGCAACGCGGGACCAGTGACGAAGCAGACGCAGCAGACGCTGCTGCGTCAGATGGGGACCACAGGCCGCCGCCCAGGCCAGTCGCAGTCGTCCCCGCGCGGCCTGATGCCCCAGCTGTTCCGCGATCGCGCGGCGATACTGGAGCATGGCGTAACCATCAACGCGGTCGGCGATGGCCCGCCACCACGTGTGACGGCGGTCGCAGAACTCGTCATACAAAACCGGAGGCTGACCGCGACGGCGACGTTCAGCCCGATCGCACGAATATGCGATTCGCAGCCGCATCTCTGTCATCCGCCGCGCATTGAGACTCTGTGAATGCACCCGCACCGAGTAGAGGCACTCATCGAGATTGGCGAGCTCCGCCGCTTCCGCCACGCGGAGGAACATGTCCCAGTCCTCGGCAATGCCGTCGGCCCAGAACCCTCCCACCTTCTTCAGCACCGCGGTGCGGCACATGCTGCCTCCATTGCACATCGCGTGGCGGCCGCGCATGAGTTCCGCATCGATCGTGGCGTGATCGGTGGGAAGTCTTGAGGGAGGAGCCGAACGGCGACTGCCAAAGTAGGAGAACTGCGTTCCCAGCAATCCCACTTGCGGGTGTTCATCCAGAAACTGGATCTGCTGTCGAAGCCGATCGGGATGCGAGATGTCATCGGCATCCATCCGGGCGAGATACTCGGTCTCGCAGTATTTCAGGCCGTGGTTGGAAGCCGCTGCCGGACCGGCATTTGCCTGGTGGAGAACGCGAATTCGCGGATCGGAGAGCTGCGCCAGCCACTCCGCCGTGCCGTCCGTCGAGCCGTCGTTGACGATGATGAAATTCCAGTCCTGATACGTCTGCTGCAGGATCGACTGGACCGCGTCCGGCAGGAACGGCATCCCGTTGTAAACACACATCAGTACCGTCAGGCGTGGCATGTTGGCTCTCGCTCTGTCTAAGGGATTGGGGACCTCAGGCGGTCGAGACACTCATTGATCCGCGGGCACCGTCAATGTGCACCGCGGCGAAGCAACACCGCAGGAATCGTCGCAAGAATCAGTTTCAGATCGGTCAGCAGGGAACGGTTGCGGATGTACTCCGCATCCATCCGCATCCATTCCACAAAGCGGACCCGCGAGCGGCCGCGAATCTGCCAGATGCAGGTCAGGCCGGGGGTCACATCCAGACGCCGGCGTTGCCAGCTGCTGCAGGCATCCGACTCGTCGCAGGGGAGCGGGCGGGGCCCGACGAGCGACATGTCACCTCGCAGGACGTTCCACAGTTGGGGCAGCTCGTCGATGCTGGTCTTGCGAAGGAAGCTGCCGATTTTCGTCACCCGGGGATCGCGGGTCAGTTTGAACGCGGGGCCATCCTGTTCACTCTGCGCGCGAAGCGCGGCCTTCTCGGCATCGGCTCCGACACGCATCGTGCGGAGCTTGTAGATCCAGAAGGGCCGCCCTCCCAGTCCACTCCGCCGCTGCACGAAGAACACGGGACCGGGAGCCGTCAGCTTGATCATCACCGCGGCCGCGAGGATCACCGGAGCAGCGAGTGTCAGCGCCACCAGAGCTCCCACGATATCGATTGCCCGCTTCCAGAGCGGCAGCGGATGCACCAGCAGTTCTTCGAGGGGGAAGACCTGCTGCTCGGCCGGTCTCGTCGGTGAAGTGTCTGCACTGGCTGCGACTTGAGATCCGGTGACTCCGCTGTCTGCCTGATAGGCGTAAACTTCTGACTGCACGACACAGCCGCATTCGTTCGCGAGCCAGGTGAGCTTGCGTGCCAGGTGTTCGGCTCCGTCCGCGGACGTGTCGGGAAGCAGGGCGGCGATGCGCCCGTCACGCAGCCTGCCGATTTCGTCCGTTGCCCGCAGCCGCTCCGCGAGGACGCGAATCAACTCGCGTTGCCGCTGAACGCCGCACGCGCTGGCGTCAAAGGCGATAACCGACAGGCAGCCGCCGCTTCTGTCGGCCCGCGCCCGTTCGCGTTCGAGGGCACGCTGCATGTCCGCGGCCGAGTGAACCGCCTCTGGAGTTCTTGCCGCCGGTCGGAAAGTCTGTACTGCTTCGAGCACGTGATGCTCTCCTGTGTGCGGAATGATCTTCGTTATCCGGCTCGTCCGTGGCTGCTGCCGTTGGTGTACGACAGTGCGGCCGGTTTGGACTGTTTGTTGAAAACAACGCCGAGAATCTTCGCGCGGTACTGCTGCAGCAGCGTCTGAGCGCGCTGTGCGGCGCGACTGGAGACATGCCCCGGTTCAATCACCAGCACGACACCATCCAGGCCGGAGGCAATCGACACACGGCTGTCCGAGCCGTCCGCCGCGGGCAGGTCGAACAGGATCAGCGAGAAGTCCTGCCTCCAGACTTCCAGCAGATTGCGAATGGCGGCAGTCGTGATCGCCGGCGGGCGGGAACCTGCCGACGCGCCCGCCGTGACGAGGGCGATGTTCTCATAGCCGATCGACTGCGGTGCGCTGTACGGGTTGGCTTCGCCGCAGAGGATCTCGCGAAGTCCCGGGGCATTTCGGAGCCCGAATAACTGCCCCATACTCGGGCGGGAGAAGTTCGCTTCGACCAGCAGAACCGGGCCGGGCAGACACTCGGCGGCGGCGAGTGCCAGGTTTGCAGAAACCGTGCTGACACCCGCTCCCCTGCGGCAACTGGTGACGCCAATCGCCCGCGGGACCTCCGGTGTTGATCCGCAACTGTTGATCAGGGAATGAATGAGCGCCGCAAGCCCCTCCTGCGGTTCCCGGCTTCGTGCCGGGCTTGTGCGACCGTTCGCGAGTGTGCTTGTCGCCGTTGCTGATTGCGTCATACGGATCATGCCCGGACTCCCTGTGAGAAATCGATTGCGGCCCGGAAAGTGAAAGCAAGGTCATCCCTGGCTGCGATGGAGCAGGAGTGCTTCAGCGTGTCCAGGACTTCACAACGAAGTTGCCGGGCGTGCGCATCGGGGGAAGCAATGGCCAGGCGGGGGATGAAAACATTCGCAGCCAGTAGTCCAGCAGGAGCAGTCCCGATTTCTCTGCTGTTCGCGGCAGGTGATTCGCAAACGCCCGCCGGGTTCCACCTCGCAGCGGTTGCAGCCTGAGGTTTCCAGACACCGGGCAGGGAGCCTGTCGGGAGAGTTCTTCCACAGGGGTGAGAACCTCGCGACCTTGTCTGGCGACCTGCATCCATTGCATTCCATCCTCTCTGCCGTGGTGACATCATTCGAAGGACTCGAGCAATGATGAAATCCACGATTGACTAATATGCACGCGAATCGCGGGGTCACAACGGGAGACCTGGTGCGGCTGTGGCGTCAGTTCACGTAGCAGACGGGAATGAGTCGGGAGAGTGAATGCAGACAATTCGTTCGTGCAGCAAATCGTCGGTGCAGAAGCCGCGCGAAACGACGCTCCGCCCGCCGCAGTCATAGCGCGCTTGCTCAGCATGAACCGGGACACACTGCCGTAAGGGTTTGTCATGCGCCCCTTCCGGCCACAATCCTCCTGGCCGTGTTTGTGCTGGGTGTGTGCGTCGTGCTCGCACGTCGCGGCCTGCGGCAGCGTGGTGCGGGCTGCGCGTCGTTCGCGCGAGACTCGTTGATGGGAAGGTCGGTGAGACAACCTGCGATCCGTTCGTATGAATGCTCGTAGAGCGTGGGTGTGGCCTGGGGCTGGGGAAGGATTGAGTAAGGTGAAGGGGCTATTCACGCCCGTCTCCCAGCGCGGCTTCGAGGGGCTGTGCAAATTCACCGGAGGCGATCCAGTCCGGTCGCAGCACGGTCCAGAAGTCGGCGGCGAGCTGGTTCTCGACAAAGGCGTAGGGGAGCCATCCATACCCACCCTCTCCCCACGTTTCGCTCCACGAGCTGCGAATCAGCAGCGCGCCTTTCGTCGCGCGAAGTCGACGATCGTCATAGCCGACGGCGACGACGGCCTGTCCGCCGATCGCCGTGTCGAAGGTGGGCCGATAGGGAATGTCAGGATCGTCCGTCAACGAGCTCGGCACAACGAAACCGAAGATGCAGGGAAAGCCGGCGGCGAGGAATGCCTTCACCAGCTGGAGTGTTTCGGAGCCGGTCGAATTGCGGCCGTCCAGCCGCAGATAGCGCAGCGCACGAAACCTGTCTGCGAAGCTGAAAAGAAAGGCTTCCGGTTCCTTCGCGATCCGTTCCGGGTGGTAGGGATAGAAGCGTTCGGGGGGAAGGCCAAAGCGTACGACGGCCTTCAGGCAGGTTCGCAGGTCCGCGTCAGCGGTTCCGCAGGCATTGGCCAGCCGGCACGCCATCTGGTGCAGGAAGAGTCGCGAGAGCGGAGTCGTATGCCCATGGGCGCGACGTTCAAAGTACTCGAGCATGCCGACGCAGGCATTCGCCGCGGACGAATCGAGTTCGTCCTGGTCGAAGACGCGCGGGAAGTACTCGCGCAGATCGATCCGTGTTGGTGGAGGATCGTCGAGGAGCGTTGATTCAGGCAGCCTTCCCAACAGTTCTCGCACCTCCGGATGATCCAGCGAGTAGTCGCGGAAATCCGGGAGATCTCGCTGCCAGGCCAGATTCCGGGGGGCAAACCTGCGCATGCGCGTCTTTCAACTCCGGCTAGAGCGTTGGGAGGGAGACGGGATCGGACGCAGGGCTGGAAACGGAGACTGACTCGTGTGCAAGATTCACGTCCCCCGTTGCGGCACTGCCGCGTGCATCGCGGGACGCTCTGCTGGGGGGGGCTTTCCGGTGAGGCGTCGAGCCGGCATTGAAAACATGAATCTCCGACTCCAGTTGAAGTCGGGCTTGCCGGCCCAGTTCGGAAAGTGCCCGGGCGAGTTCTTCGGCTCCCTCCCGGGATGTCTCGGGAAGGAGTATCCCCACGCGGCCATCTTCAAGAAAGCCGGCGGCATCGGTCGCCCGTAAGCGGCGGAGCAGGATGTCATCGAGGACTTGCAACCCGTGCTGCGGATCGGCAGCAACTGGCGAGAGAATCAGCAGGGTGAATGAACCGCCGCTCCGCTCGATTCGCAGCGCTTCGCGTTCACGCAGGGCCTGAAAGGCCTCCCGGGAGGAGAGGCTCCGCGGGTGATGACGATTCCAGGGCGATCGGCGCATCCACTTGAGCATTCTCGACCTCTCCTGTATGTGCGAAGCGCGTGCGGTTTCGGAACCTTAACGATCGGAGAGCAGAATTCGTTAAGCCGCCGTCCACACCGCACGCGACATCGCGGTCGACGTAACGATGCTGGGTGTACTGCTGCCGTCTGAATGACTCCCATGGCTCGGCTGCTTTCGAGACCCGGGAGTTCCCTGTCGGCAGCACGTTCTCAGGTTCTCTTGCTGAAGCAGGAGGCGGAACGGACATAACCACGTGTCGCCTGGGGCGTTGATCTCCAGCGATGACGATTGCTTCACGGCACACTTCGTGAGTGCCCGCTCACCGCCATCCGCTTGTGGGCAGTGTCGGGCCGAATGCCCGCAGTACATCGGCCCGATTCTGCATCCCACTTCCTTCTCCCCTTCCCGAACCTGTGGGACCGGAGATTTCACGCACGATCGGCTGTCGAGGCAGTCGCTGCCGTCCGGCCTTCGGTGACTCGCGGAATCGACAGAAGCACCGGCAGTTTGAGCTTCGATTCAACGTCGGCAGGTGTCTGCAGCGATCGGTCGCGGCTTTCCGACGCCAACGCCACGCCGAAGCTGCTCAGAAGTGCAAAGCAGAATCCCGCCGCGAGGAGCATCAGCTTCTGCGGACTGACCGGCTTGGAGACGAAAGTGGCCGGCTGGATGACGTTCACGTTCGAGATCCGTTCTTCCTGCAGCGCCTGATCGACGCGGGCCTGCTCGAGATTCGTCGCATACGACCGATAGTTCGCCTCCAGAAGTTCGGCCTTCCGCGTGAGTTCGGCGATCCGCAGTTCGTGCGTATTCAGTTCCTGCAGTTCGCGCTGCAGCCGGTCGCGCTGGCTGATCAGCGCCTCGTTTTTCGTCCGCAGCGACGCCACGGTGGCTTCCTGGTTCAGCAGCTTCAGCAGCAGATCCTGATGTGCCGGGTTGATGTCGCTGGTGGTCTGCGTACGGCGGGGTTCCTGGTCTTCGACAATCTTCCGGCCGTCGGCAAGCTGCCGGCGGATTTCGACAACCAGCGGATGGTCGGCGGAATACTTCGCGGAAAGTTGCCGCTCGCGCAGTTCGAGTTCATACAGCACGCGCCGCATGTCATCCGCGGCATTGTTCGGAAATCCGTGAACTTCGGCCGTGGTCATCCGCTCGGGCTGCTTTGAAATCAGCTCCTTGAGCGATTTGATCGCGCCTTCCGATTCGGCCAGCTTCGACTCGTTCGCAACGAGATCGGTCAACACGGTGCTGATCTGGTTCTGCAGGACTTCCCGCTGGCTCTCGATGGAGAGGACGCCGCTTTCATTCTTGGCATCCCGGAGCTCGTTGTAGGCCTCGTCCATCTGCTGCTTGAGAAGTTCTGACTGCGTCACGAAGAACTCATAAGACCCGTGCGTGCGGTTGAACTCGGCATGCCGGTTCAGATACTCGTTGATGAGTGTGGAGACACATTCCTGCGCCAGCTTGGGAGATCCGGCCTTGAAGCTCACGAGCAGGATGTTCGACTTCTTGATGGCTGCGACATCGAGGTCCTGTTCGAGACGATTCACCGCGCGCTCGCGGTCGTCAACGGGATCGAGGTTGCGCAGCAGCCGGATGGGAAGCGGATCGGGAGGAGCCGCTTCTCCCTCGTAGCCCAGAATCCGCGGTGGTCCGATGGCGTCGACGACCTTTTCGAGGATCGCGCGGTTCCGCAGCATTTCGAGGACCGAATTAATCTCGCTCTCCCGCGTGCTGTTGACCGGCATCGTCTGTCCCGTCGTCGCGGTCGGGTCCAGCGCCACACTTTCGCGGCCGAGCCGGACGAACAGCCGCGCTTCCGACCGGTAAGAGCGGGGCAGCATCACGATTGCTGCCACCGTCGCGCTGAGCACGACAAGGAAGATGGCGGCGGTCTTTTTCCAGTGCCTGAAGGGCAACCAGCAGAGATCGAAGAGGGTCATGGACTGTGCTGCGTGATTCATGCGAGACTCCCGGCTTGAACTCTCTAGAGTGTCTCTACGCCGCCCGATGGATTCTGCTGATCGCAGTCGCGGACAGCAGCCATGTTCTCAGTATGAGCGGCCTCCGCGAGTGAACAACGTCGGTCCTGGTGTTGCTCTGGCGTCGATGAGGTGTAGCTTTCTTCATCCGCAGACTGCCTCGACTGACCAGTCAAAGGCGGTCGCGTACGTGCCGGGAATCAATCGCGGCATCAGCGCGGCGACCGCGAAACGACATGGGATCGCGTGCTGCGGCGACTTTTCAGGGGCAGGAGCATCTGTGAATCTTCACGCGGGACAGAGCGATTCTGCGGAGAGGAAGGGAAGTCTGCACGGAATGGGGACGCTGACCTTTCCTGAAAAGCAGAGGAGCACATGCAGATGGCAGCAAGATGTGCACTTCCGGGGAGTAGCGCTTGCCGGAGAGAGACGGGTATCGCGCGATGCTGCCGGCGAGGGGCTGAATCTCTGAATCGAAGTGGAAAGCTTCGTGACGTGTCGCGAGAGAGGCCGACTGGAGGCAATTCCGCGGGCCGGGGGCATCCACGGGTGCGGCTCGCGGCAACGGGAAGTGCGAAGAGATCTGTCTGAGAACGGCGAAACGGCGGAAGCATCCGCCGTTTCGCATTGAACTCAGAGTCTATCCGAAAAGCCGCTTCAGGCGGCCACTAGATAGTGAAACGCGGGTTGGTGCTGATGTCCGGTAAGCCGTTTCAGCATCAGGTGAATACTGCTGATGCGGATCATGGCTTCG
>Ga0180217_1001313_pt1 | contig 28264 bp, 16 predicted proteins | sample eDN3rd37CBELigOP_FD_128521 | JGI IMG/M metagenome (GOLD analysis project Ga0180217, IMG submission 128521) | Enriched Organic Plus compost microbial communities from Emeryville, California, USA - eDNA 3rd pass 37_C BE-Lig OP (version 2) (version 2) ... | reverse complement strand
TTTTTGGTTTTTTTTTTTTTTTTGTTTTTTTATTTTTTTTGTTTTTGGTTGTTTTTTTGTGTGGGGGGTGTGTGGGGGGGGGGGGGGGGGGCAGCGGGTGGCTTTCGATTGACACAGATCGGAAACGCAGAGTGATGATAGGTCAGTGGTGAGCTACACAAGTCTTTAATGCAGGGTGCTCCTTCATAAATATGATACAAAACATGAAGCTTTAAAAGGGTTGAGCGTGGTATGGCTTGGAGAGTCTAATAAACAAGACTGAATAAAGCAAGAGCAACAGTTGATTGAACACCACCAAAATTCAGGTAGGAGCAAGTGAAAGAATCACTAAGTCTAGCTTTTGTCTCATTGAGCATCAACTTTACAATGTCCATCTAGGGCCCAAGAGGCAACTAAACTCAGCGCAACAACGCTAACACTTCAATCACAAGGTGGAATAATCTGTAGGCAGGTACAGAAGATCCTCGTCCCAAGTGACGCTCACAATGATTAGGTGCCACGAGAAGTCAGCGGCTTAATGACGCTTGGCCTGTAGATACTTGTACTCCAGCATCTGGACTTCATATCGAACCTTGTCGATTTTGGAACGACGGATGTAGTAGAGCCGATCCTCGTCACTTCGTCCGCCGAAGTCCTTCATCACTACCTTATTGACCTTTTGAATGTTCGGGTAGTAGTCACGGCGGAAGAACTCGACTGCAGGCACAATAGGCTCTGGTGGGGAACGCTTACCTGGGGGGAGGTGGAAGTACGATTCTTCAATCTCGAAGGTGTAAAGATTAATCCGCTTGGAAATCTGGCTGAACTCATCGAGCGAAAATGACTTATTGCCTACATTCTCAGAGGCCTGGCGGAGACTCTCAAGTAACTCAACATAACCAGGATCTTCGCCGCTCTCAAGGGCTTGCTTAGCACGCTCTGACAGAGAGCGCTCCCTGCAGCTTCGAGCATCGGCAAGATTGGCTGAAGCACTGCGTTGCTTCGGGCGACCGTGACAACGTCTGGCCTCGCGCGCAGCCTCTTCTTCTTCTTCCTCATCAGAAGAGAACTGGCGCAAGTGGGGATTCATCGCATAGAAATGGGCCTTCTCGAGCTTCGCGAAACGCTCCATCACTTCACGCAGCTCCTTGCGTGCGGTGTGCTTCTGTTTTGCGCTGCCACGTTGGATAGAGTGTTCAAGCTCCTGAATCCTCTGAATGGTCTTTGTGCGCTCCTTCTTAAACTCCTTTTCGAGCTGCTTCTTGGACTTGGCTGTCTGGGCAGCCTCCTCGTCCTTACCTTTCTTCCTGCTGGCGTGGCTGGCCCTGCTGCTAACCGACGCGACGCTGGCAGTCTCATCAGCGTCATCAATTTCAGCATCGTCATCATCTGCATTGTCCTTGTGTTCGGAGAGAAGGAATTTCACCCTGCGCTGAAGATCAGGATCGAGCTCGTCATCTGAGAACTCCTCGTCTTCGTCCTCGTTCTCATCATCCTTAGCCTTGGACTGTGGCTTAGACTTGGTTGGTGCACACTTCTTCTCAGATCGGTGAGAGGCGCATGATTTGACTTCCTCTTCCTCTTCCTCATCCTCTTCGATCTCAGCCTCATCCTCCTCATCGTCGTCCTCGTACTCCTCGTCTTCATCCTCGTCTTCGTCCTCATCGTCCTCCTCGTAACGACTCTTGCGGTAGGCGAAGTCACGGTGATGGTACTCGCGCGGAGGATGTTCCGATGAATCGTCTTCGGAATCGCAGCCCTTTCTCCATCGCTGTTGATGAGGGGCTTGAACACGAGCATTCTGCCACTTGGCGACCTTGTGCGGATCAACCCCAAGTGAGGACGAAGCGCACCCGCCACCCTCCTTCCGGCTATTCTTGCGAGCCTCACGTGTCTCTGCTATGCGTGCGGCTTCTTCTTCCTCACGTGCGCGATGACGGCGCATCTCCTTCAGCATCGTATCTCGCTTATCTCGAGGGTCCTTACGACGCTCTCGGCGTCGTTCAATCATAAAATCTTCGGACATGAGTGTTATTCCGGGCTTGGCTTAGCTTGCAGAGACGGCTATACTGTGATTCTTAGGTCCTTCTACACTACAGATCGACTCAAGCAATGAAGTGACTAGACATGACAATATGGGGGGAAGGAACAAATGGACGTCCAGAGGATCAGATGTCCAAGATGAGTCGAAAACTTAAGTCATAGCGTGAAATAGTACTAGTTCAAGCATGTCTTGAGGCCAGATCCCTATATCCTCGGCGTGACAGTTCACTGTCAGCGCTTCCAAGGCCTGAAGGCAAAAAGGAAACTCCTGGGGTCCTCGCTTGTGCCCAGGTCTTCAGAATATGTAACGGCAGCGACTCATCCCGGACCGGTGATTCGAGTGTGCATAGCGCCACAGAGCAGGGCATCGTGTGGTATAGGTGCACAAGGATGGTACAGTTCTCGAACAGCGCTCTGAAACGAAGTTCCTGTCAGTTTTCTTTCCAATCAGCCCAGGAGGGTGCATTCCGGGTTGGTAGCAAGTCAACTCGGGTCCATACTCAGCCGGATGGACTTCAAGTCAGAGCCCGTTCCTCACGTAAAGTCCTGGCTGTAGACACATTACCACGCGTGCCGTTCAGGTGACTGGAAAATGAACCACACCACATGCTCTGAACTGGATCGAAAAGTGGGATTAATCAGGGTATTCGAGCGTAAAGTTGCATAACAATCACGATCATTGTGCACCACACAAGTTATACAACTTATTCATTATTATTGTACTCCCACACTCCACCCCGGAACGGGGTATGCTCCCTGATACTCCCAGAGATTTTCCCCTTAACCAGCGCATTTTAGCCGCATCCGGCTAAAATGCACCGCAGAGGTCGTCTCGACCAGAAGCTGTGAGGTCGGCCAATTCGGGCCAGGACGGATAGGGACCTTGTATCTTCCGCTGTTTGTAGTGTTTGGGAGGGGGAATACTGAGTGCAAGCGGTGTGATTGTATTAGTATACACATGATAGGATGGAGAATAGTCACAACTATTACATAATACTGCTGTTATTCGGTTACACTACCGCGATCATACGCAAATCGTCGCAGATTATAACGAGTGAGATTTGTGGTCAGAGTCAAGATATGACTTTGATGGATGCAAGCTGGGACCGCGATGCGCCTTAGGAAACAAACAGTATGTGTGTGATGCTAGGATCGAGCGATTGCACTCACGATCCCGGCGCCGACTCCACCCCACTACTCGAGTCTAGCCCCCCACTTCGAAACAGTGCCACACTGATTCGAGGACTGGACTGAACAAGACTTGGATATAGCAGACAAGATCCATTGGTGTCTGGGCTACGAAAGACGAAGGACGACCCGTGCCGGCTCCACCCCTCTCTTCCACTCTTGATACGACGAGTAGCCTCAAATAGCTTATTTGAGCCTCTCCGCTCCGCGCTTGGATCCACCGTTCAGTTCGATATTTCGCTGGGACCCAAGGTTACGTGAGTGTTACACCACGCGACAGCTCGAAGTCGGTATCCCTACTACTCAGACACACCCAAAGCGACGAAGTTACCATGCTGAGCATCCGATTCTGCGTTGTGGGCTTCGATTGCGAGGCAGTCGGAGAGATGCCCTCATCTACCACTGTGGAGCAGCTCGAGACAGAGCTGCTGCAGCGAGTCTGGTACCCGTTCACGACGAAGCAGTTCGACCTCAACGAGCTTACGACTACAATTTTCATTCCCACATGTCCTGAAACGATTGCCATCACTCCCACCAACCGAGAGGAGTATCGATCGAAGACGTTGTTGGATCTGGGGTGCTCAAAGGTGGTAGAGATCAACCCGACGAGTACTACGTCAGATCTTAATGCCCTTGAGATGTCATGCGTCGTTGCCTTGCATCCACCACGTTATCTCGAAGCGAAGGCAGTCGAGGTCAAGCCCGAGGTAGGTGAGAAAGCGTCTCCTGAGATTAATGAAACCGCAGAGCCCCCGTGTTTGGATCAGCTCGAAGAGAGCTGGGCGCCGTACAAAAGCAATGGACTATCGATCACCGGGCCTTTCATCTCTCAATGGCTCGAGTGTCGACGTCAGCTCGACGAGCTGAAGACGGATGGATCGGATCCAGTTCAGACCAAGTGCGACCTAGCATTTAAACTCATTGAAATGTATGCTGAGTTCGCACTCGCTGAGCCAGAGTTGCTGCAACTCTCACGTGAACAACTTGAGATGATCCTGGGAAGTGATTACCTCCGTTTCTCAACGCAGATGGAAGAGAGTCGCCATCATGCCTACGGTGAAGCCGTCATTTTCGATGCCATCTGCAGATGGTTGACAGCGAATAAGAGGGGCAGTGCCAGCGCGATATACGAGGAATTTATGGCCCGAGATTCACTCTTCCATCGCGTGCGTTTGTGTCTGTGCTGCGGACCCTTCGAGATACCCATGCTTACGGAAGCGTTATTAAAGATTCTTGAACCTGCACCTGAACAGTACCGAGACAAGTTCATTAAGACTATGAAGACCCTCAACTCGGCTGCTTATATCGAAGACAGAATTCCTGAGGACGCCACGAGCTTGACTCGCGACTACGAAAAATGTGGAATTTTCACCTTCGCTGGTGCCCAGGGCGAGAATGCTGTCCCTGGCATTCTGGCTCGTTTCGACTGCTGTGCGCGCAAACCTCGCTTCCCTCCGCACCATGACGTGTTCACTCCCTACCTCACGTCGTGGCGCTCAACTTGCTTCAATCCACGTACTGTGGCCCGATATAACGCTGCTAGCAATGGCTTCACTGTGCACATGGCCAAGGTGATCAAGCTGGACCACCCACCGGCTTCGGTGAATCGGGATGCTCAAGTGGACGGGGAGGAGTTCGATGAGTTTAGCTTCACCGTGGAATATCCGAATCCGACATCTACTAACGATACGAACATTCGCGTAGGGTACATCGAGCATCGCGCGATGCACCGCCCAACGTCACGAGGCTACTACTTCCAGCAACAGAACGCATTACCAAGTGCATCGAACTACTCAGAAGGCCAGATCAACTACAACATGGATGAACTAGGCTTGATCGCCCCGAAGAGTGTGTATTCGGTCCGAGTTGGCAACATTTCCCGGCGCTGGTGGTTGAAACGCACTTACCCTATCCCCAGTCACTCTGGTTGGAACTACATCTCTCAACTCCGAACGACACTCTCATCGACCCACCGCTTTGGCTTCGAGCTTCCCAAGTTTACCAAGGTCACTGTGAAGTTCCCTGAGTTCCCTGTGTGGACTAAGGATCAGCGCGAGCCTACGAAGATTGACCGGATTCGACTTGAATTCTAAGGAGCCCAACAACAAGCAAGAGCAAGTCCTCCTGCCACTTAACGGCCCGGCATGCACATTTCACATATCATTGTTTTAATACAAGCAAACAATATATCTAATTCTGCCTGCGTGCCACAGTGGGCGCAGTATGAGTGTGCCTTGGGATGCGCCGGCTGCGTTCCGGGACGAAAACCCATGCAACCTGCAGGACTGCATTTTCCCTCCAAAACGCGAACCAGTGCTGAAGATCTTGGTCACAAGCTTTTTTGAGTTGCTGACACTCGTAGGATCGGGAGTTTATATCTGGAATAACACTTGATTTACCCTCTCACTGGTCTTCTGACCTAGTTGCTAAATTTAGATTTTCGTTATGTCCTCTACTGGTGCTCCTATTCGTCTTCTTGTGAAAAAGCTTTCTGAGCGCGCCACAATTCCTGTCCGCGCCAGCCCTGGATCTGCGGGCTATGACCTGTCCTCGGCATACGATTACGTTGTTCCTGCACGGGGCAAGGAGCTTGTCAAGACAGATCTCTCCATCGCGCTTCCCGAGGGTACCTACGGCCGTGTCGCGCCTCGCTCGGGCCTGGCCTGGAAGCACAGCATCGATGTTGGCGCGGGTGTCATCGACTCAGACTACCGCGGCAACGTGGGTGTAATCCTCTTCAACTTCTCTGATACCGATTTCGTGATCAAGACTGGCGACCGTGTTGCCCAGCTCATCCTTGAGCGTATTGCTACCCCAGATGTGGAAGAGGTTGAGGACTTGGACAACACGCAACGAGGTGAGGGTGGCTTCGGCTCATCAGGTGTCAAGCGGATCAAGGTTGACGATGTAACCCCTGCAGAACCCAGCGAGCAGAAGACCAACGAGTAAGTCGTTGGGCGTATTGTAGACGTGTCTCACATGTAGAATCACTATTGGGCAACTCAAACTCCAGGGTACCCGCATTGTACTTAGTTTAAGCATTAGGTTTTGATTTCTTTCGCAATACACCCTCCCCTAACTTGAAGAACGAAGGTCAGCGCAGTTGCCCGTAATGATGGAGCGAATGATTACACTGTCTATTTTATCGAGCAAGTTGTTTAACAGTTGAGTGGCATTAGGAGTTCACCGGCGCTCCTGGAAAGCGAAAACTTTAATGTCGCCTTCAACGAGCTCCGTGACCGCTTCGAATTTAGAGCCCATTCCACTGAAGAAGCGGCTTTCCCACGCGAACCTCTCAATGGCCGCAAGGTACACCTTAATGTTGATGGTGGAATACTGCTCTCGATTCAACGCCTGAGCAGTCCCAGGAGTGAGGAGTGAATTGGAAACTAGACCTGTGTCGAAGAACTTGCGGAAGGTAGCCACGAGGGGATCGATATTCTCATGTGCATAGATGAGGTCTGACCCTAACACAATGTCGAAGTATTTGACCAGCTCAAACTGCCGGCCGGCGTTGGAGGGCTCAACTGTGGGCAGCTCGCGATACGCTTGAGCTGGATAGTACTTCAGGCAGTCAATTACTGCTGTCTCGTGTGCTGGATTGCCCCAGTGGAGCTCATGAACCTGTGTTGATGGCGTCATGAATCGCCACCATCGCTCGGGATCGATCATCGCTGCGAGATCGTCGTCGTCATCGCTGTTTTCACCCTCATTCAACTTGAGCTCGGATAGCACTCTCTCCTTTGCTGCCTCTGCAGATTGGAGAGCCAGTGCCTTGCCTTTCGCCAGTTCGTCCTCATTCTCAGACAAATTAGCCTTCAGGAGGGGGAGTACCGGAGCCTGATCCGTGAAGACCACGAACGCCCCTAACCGAGCAAGCACCATGCCAACGAGACCTGATCCTGCGCCGATCTCTAGAACGCGTTTCCCAACGAAGCATCCAGGATTCCTCACGTGCTCAGCAAAGAGGTACCGTGAGAATACACGGGCACACTTCGTTGTACCTCCCAAGAGATGTAACTTAAAGGATTGTGATTCATCGGTAGGGTGATTGAACTCGATCCATTGGTCCACCCTTTGATCATGAGACTAGATGGGAGATAAAACGGGAGAGGTCAGTAATGTTAGCGTGCTAGCACATACTGCAAGGCCGCAGGACAATAGCCTCCATCTTTTGGCAAACATTCAGACTTGACTACCTACCTCGTCATTGTGGGTTGTTGCCTTGCCTGTCAAACACATCTCACATTCACATTTCTTCCGTAGAGATTCAACACCCAGTCTGGACTGTTGACGCTGCTGTTGATCTGTTGTCGAGGCCTCCTGTGGGGTGGACTTTACCACCTCCCCGCGCTCTTGCTCACCGGAGGACATGGTCTCAGGTCGGGTTTTGATTTGGGAGGGTCAGCCGCTTGGAGTAGAAGGCCTTTCGAGATCTGAAATGGGTATTTAAGTAGATCTATAAGGTTGAAGGAAGCAGACAGTACTCACAATGGTCAGCACTCTGTGCTCTCGCTGTATCACTCGAAAATACAATTTCCCGCGTTGTGGTCATGAGAAAGACTCCATCCACCCGCTTCAGGAATGGGAATTTTCAAATTCGAGCACACTTTCCAGTATGCTGTATATCTAGATCGGGTACTAGTGTGTCGATTATAGCAATGTTTCCACGAATCTCGCAGTCTGCCCGGTTGTGTTCCATGTTCCTGGCGTGCGACTCATGAGGTTTCCCGCTTCAAATTATGGTTTTCCCACGCTCTCTGTATAGCCCTTCCGTTCCCCCTCTTCCCTGCCAGAGTCCTGGGGAGAACGTCTCAACCTGACCCACAGGGGGCGTCCACCGACTGGGACTGTGTGGCTCCACCAGTAGGTTGGCCCTTCAGGCGTTTCAGGTTGTCACTCCCTCCATCAACAAGCTTTCTCGGAGTGTCCGGTTTGGGATTGGATTCGTAGGTGGTACTGTCTTGACAGCGCGAGGGCGCATCGTTCTACTTCATGCTGCTAGAACTCACGTTGTCCCTGATGGGACACTGCGGTGACATTATCGTACCCGAGTATGTCCGTGCGGGTCCGTACCACCGGAAAATGGCCAAGGGCTTCAAGCTGGCTGAAGGACTGGATTGGATAACTCCCGCCGAACGGGCGATGATTAATGAGATAGCGCAACTTGGCTTCGTGTACGCGCGGTTAGAACACTTTGTGTTTTGCTTTGCGGCTTGTGGGCCCAACGGCACCGGCTTACAACTCACACACGAGCACCTATTTGGAAATCCTCAACGCCAACTGTCCGTCAAGGCTCCGAAGGTAAAGAAGACTTTGAGACAGCATGTGTTGAACCAAGACCTGGCTGGCGATGGTGACGTGGACCAGATCGAACCGATTTATACGATAGTCAACTCAGATGAACTGATGACAAGAAGCATGTCAAGGCCGCCGACACAGTCGGGTGATGAAGAGAGCAACCATCATCACAAACTTTACACCGGTCGGCGTGGTCTGTATATCTCAGCTCTTAGCAAAGCCATTGATGAATGTCTGGAATCGCATCGTCGACTTGTTGTTCAGATCGAGAGCATGGTCCTGCGCGAAGGCCAAGGTGAAGTAGGAATCAGTGAAGTTGAGGAAGATGTCACGAGCAGATTAGTCCCACCTCTGATTGCGTCTCTAATGAAGATTCGCAGCATGCTGGCTCCAAGTTATGAATTGCTGCCTGGCCTGCTCCAACTTGTGGACGAAATGAGGCCACCGTACATTCGGCTTGTTCAGGAAATCGCGCGAGACCTTGCCAGGAGGATAGACGGTAACGACACTACAATCGCCGATGTATCGAGTAGGATCAGTATGGAGTTGGCAAAGCTTGGATTGTCGACGACGACTTTAGATTTGCTGATCCACCACACCTCCACAGTGCGAGGAGGACAGGTTTTAGGAGTTGGACCTCACGGAGTCCGCTTGCTTGATAATGTTGCTCGAGCGGTTCAGCGGGAGGCTCGTCCTCTGCTCTCACGCGCGTTCCTCAAACTTCAAACTACTCTGGAGCGGCTGTTGGCTCTGCAGTGTCTAGCATGGACATTGAGAGGTACACTCAATGATCCATATGACGAATTTGTGATTCAAGCGAATGCTCCAAGCTCTACCCGCCAAGGTCAGGCAGATGATATTTCAGAAAACTATGTAAATCAGTCGAAGTTCTCGCTTCGTGCGTACCAGGTTCAGGTGTGTTCCTTTCCGGAAGGATGGGCTGAGAAACTACTTAATGTGGGTACGCGAGCAGTTGCGCTTCGACATCTAGGCTGGGATCGGTCCGAGAACGACATCGCGCTCGATGCAGCGAGATCAGATCAGAGCGGTGCTCAAGGTCGCATTCAAACTGAATTCGATGCTATTATGTCGCATTTTTCAACCATTCTGCAGGCATTATCAACCCTGTCTCTGGGGTCCTTCCCAATTCACGCCAGTAACGATATTCAAGATGGTGTCAGTTCCAGAATTTCCCAATCGACATCATTATTCTCAGATGACTCGAAGGCCCTTATCACCTCGCTCAATGTGGGCGAGACGGATGCAACCACACTCTCAAGGCTCACCGCAATATATGAGGCGGACGAAAAGCTGCGGCAATCCCTCATGGCCGCCAATCCCGAGACCACGCATCAGTTAGTGTCAATTACTGCACAAACCAAGAGTTGGCTCGTCGTGCCCTCGTTACGAAGCGGAGCGACGCATCATATTGACTACACCGAGCTTATCGAAGATAACTCATCCACGGCCGCTGTAGAGATCGTACCAGCACAGCTGCTCAGTGCTCTGAGTCCGCTGCATGTGTATGTGGATCAACTCCCAGAAGTCCTGAGGCCCCTCGCAGTTGGCCAAGAGTCCACTAATGTTGTCTCTCCTCACACCGTTTTTGCACGCTGCTTTATCCAAGCGCTTGATGAGTTGGAAAGCAAGCTTGATCGTCTTGTATGGGACGCAATTGCCAAGACGGCCGTTTCACCTGAGCCTGTCATCTCAGAGAGTAAGGCCCAGATTACAGATGAGACGCAATCCAATATTAGTAAGTCTGAGGAGAATGAGAGTGACGATGAACAAGATCATGTCCTGGAGGAAAGACCAGAGCCACCTACGAGCAAGAGAGATGTAGTCCATGTGTTGACTCTCCCACTTTCTCAAGCCTCTGCGCTCTTAGTTGAGGACGATACCAAAGCTGCAGCTCGTGCTGCCATTGCGAGTGTCTTTTTAGCCATTCGCAAGTCTTATCTGATGCAACAAGGAGACCTTTGGTCAGCTTTCATCCAAAACTCAGCAATCTCCTTCTTAGCTCCACTTCCGCGTGCTCTCAAAGCTGCAAACGCTGCGATTGAATCCGCGCTTACTCAGAGCGCGTGGTCAACAGCTGTCTCTTCGGTCTCACAAAGTTTATTTGACCGCGAGGTTGATTTGCACATGCTTCGCTTCCGTCTCGGGACCTCAGGATTTTGGGCTGGTCCGAGATTCCACACACGAAACCACTTTACCTTGCCGATGGCACTTGGACTTGGAAAGGCCCTAAAATCCTTGACTCAACCTTCCATCGATGTGCTACGTATGTGGAGTTCAGGCATGACAGGAATCTTGGAACTAGGTGGGAGTGCCTCGCTTGTTGCTCCTGAGCCCCTCACCAATCGCGAGGTCGAAGTTGATCCGAAGCAAGGCTGGGTAAGTATTAGGCTTGCGTCTACCTCAGCTGAGACAGGTAAACTTTTGGCCGTAGCACCACGTCGATTAGGCTATGGGTTCTGGTCGCAGTTTGCTTTCTCAGCACCGTACCTCCCGAAGTATCCTGTCGAAAGCGGTTTTCTGAGCTTTCCTCGTTCGACGTTATCATTCACAATCACCGGGTCCGCTCATGCACAGAGACGAAATGGGTGGCGGCAGCTGATCTCACCCTCGACGCGTACAGGTGTCGATTCACAACCAAGCCCGGTGCTTGCATATGAGTCAGGCACCTTTACCATCGAGGTTTCTCAACTCGGGGTGAGTGACAACGAAAATACTCCCTGCACTGAGTTGAATGTGTTTTATTTCCCCGTGCTCTCCGCAGCAGCTCAGATTCAGGCGAAGCTCGTCGAAGAGGCTAAGGGATCTGATGCCTCCCTCGTAACATCACTACAGCCGGAATATCAGCCATTATGCCTTGCAAGCCTGGTGTGCGGCGGTGGGAAGGCCTCCATCCGGAAGTGGAATCACTTCTCGCATCAGCACCAAGCAGGCTCTGATAAGTCCCGATTCGTGGTGCAATCGATCCAAGAGTCATCTATTATTTCAAGACTTCAGACGCTATTTTCTGCCACACCCGTCATTTCCGCACTTCACGTGCAGGTCGAGATCGGCACCGCAGGGGAAGCCAAGATCTCGATTGGTCTCACCGATGATGCGCTAGATGCGGAATCACTACAGATATGGAATGCATCCGAGCTACTTCAGGGCTCTGACAAACCGAGAGGTCTGATGAACCTCGTCAGTGTCATCATTCCTTCATTCGATGTCGGGTTGGGTGTGGAATGTGGCTATGTGTACCTATCCCTGAACTCGGCAATCCATGAAGGGTCCGAACTGACTCCATTGGGCTGGAACGGATCGTCTGATGCGCCTGCAGCCTGCAACTTAGCCCCAGTCGCTGTCCACAATTGGAGGTGCCATGAGCTTGAGACCTCATCCTTACAGCCAAGGTCGTCATCAGCCGTGCTTGCAACTGATGGAACCCAAATCGTGTCTGCAGGTTTACCTCAGGTTGAGCTCTCATTCAGCGAAGTCAACTTTGCCTACCGCCACCTGTCGATCTCACCACCCTTCCACGCCACAGCGTTCGCAGCACCCGGTGCCCTGCACACGTGGTTGCTTTCATCGCAGTCGCAGCTTCGTTATGCGGCTATTTGGAGGTTTTTGTTTCACGTTACAAGGGTAAGTTACATTATGCAGGATGAGCTTATTTCCTCCAGTTTCATTCGAGTGTGCTGCTTCTAAGTCCTTTCTCATTCACGCTCACTCTCACCCCTCTCCTACTCCATTTTAGACCGAGACCTTGTTACGAAACGAGCTTGCTCCGCACTTCATCAAGAACCTTATGAAGAGCTTGCGCACTTACGGTGCAATTTCGTCAGCCCGGCCCCACTACGCGAAGCCAACTTACAAACGCGATTTCTATGGCGAGGAGTGGCAGGAATCTGCACCGATTCGCATTGGCTCCAACGCAGAAGACATGGGTGTTTTCACGCGAGAGCAAGCTCGTGCTACGTATTCACATTGTACGTACATCTGTAAAGACCCCTGCTTCGTCATATCTCGTAACTTGAGGCGGTTCTGCTTCATTTCTGTGACAGGTATTCCTACATACTTACAATGTGTGCTTGGCTGCTTTCACCCTCACTATAGTTCGAAGTACATGCTTCCTGATCCAGGCAGTCCTCTCAGGACTAGAAAACTACATTCACCAGGATGCCATTGCGTCGTGCCTGACCGAGTTCTCGCAGGCACTGGCGAATGTTGACTCCTTGTCTCAAGCGCGGATTGCGCATGATCGTTTCCTTGAGACACTAACACAGAGATTGTTTTTCTCGGATCGACTGGTCTCTAACTGCCTAAATCAAATTCTGGAATGTGCCACAGGTTTGCGAAGAGTAGTTTCGGCCTTGTCGAAGGGTATCCCTCTCGCAGAGCGAAGCGAATTAATTGAGCTCATCAGCAATGAGACAAAACGCCAGTTCCGGGTTCTGACGCACACGCTTGCTGCACGCTCGCGTCTTGCGAAAGCCCCATATGCTGCTCGACTTCTGTTGAAGATTGACTTTACCGGTTTCACGGATGTCTTAAACCGAGCCGCGATGAAGAACTAGGCCCATCCTATTAGGGCCATTTGTTTATGTACAGTAGGAATAAACAGCTCACAGAAGGTATATACACGGTAGGGGCGCGGTGGTCGCGCTGGAGAAGGCTGCGGAAACTCTATCTTGGCCGATCTAATACATACTATAGTTGAGGGGCAAGCCTTGTAGGATAGACTGAGAATATGTACAAGGCACAAATAATGACATGGATGCGCACTACAGCTGGAGGTGACCGAATGCCTCAGGTAGGCGAAGGCAAGCCTGCTGGCAGGCATCGCGAAGTTCTGCGTAGGATATCCGATCCGAGGCAAGTACCTCCTGCGGAATCAACTCGAGGATCTCTCCAATTAGCCTGGGCGGGGCAGCATAGACATCAAGAAGCATACCGAGCAAGTCCTCGGGCTGGATCGTGGCCAGGACGTCACCCTCCAGTCGAGCCATGTGTTCCTTGAGCGCCTCGATCTGTGGCTCCTCGAGGTGCAGCTCGACCAGCGGTACATTTGGAGACGAAGACTCAAGCAGTGTCATTGCCGCATAAAGCTGCTGGAAGGCCTGCTGGGGGTCCGAGCCTGAAGACGTGCTCGCGCTCAGCACAATCCTCAGCATGGAGAGCATTTCGTTGAGGGGTGGTCGGTACCACTGTCGGAGTACCTCACCAGCCTGTGCCACACTGATACGGCTATGGGTGAGAAGATCTTGGTGACTGAAGCCTGTGCGTGTGTCCTGTGACGAAGCTCCCGTGACGTCTGTGACGAATTGCATGTACAGCGCACTCAGTGGCTGGTTCGCAGTGGGTTTCGGGAATGCTGTGGTCATTGTGAAGGTCGGTTGTACTTTGATACTAACGTATCAATCAACGTGTCTTGTGTGGTAGCGGCGATATATCGTTGATACAGCGGATACACGAACTGGGTGCGATATTCACTGATGCTCTAAACCTTGGTTGTGATCAACACGAATAGTCCACCTCTTAAGTTCTAACGGCTAGTTTTGCTCAATTCAGGCCAGCTGAGAGACTGGCTGAACCTGGCGCTACACCAGGCACAGCGCGTGATTGAGCATGGGGTTTATCATTTACTGCAGTGCAATTCGTGGACTACTCCATACTTACTCACAACAGCATGCATCTGTCTGGTGAAGCGGGGCTGATCCTAAACACAGGGTATCAGGAACATACGGTGCCTGATGATTTCACTTGGCTTTTTATTCTCAGAGCCAAATGTGCTGCACATTTGGGCGCTTGTGGCGGCTGTGTAAGTGAAGTGGTTGGATAATCGCAACAACAATAGATAAGGAAAAGATACACATATGTAATCAATCAATCAACTAAACATTCCTGCTGCTTCGTTTGGAACTGTCGCTGCCGGGGTGGCGTCCAGGTACTATTCCGACTTCGTCGTGTGGAAAGTATCAGCTGCCTTACTTCTTGAACTTGATACCCGAGACACCCTTGACGCCAGGTGCTGTGATATCAAGCGAATCTTTGCGGACACGGTACACGGGTCGTGTTTTGTAAGGGTTGAGCTTAGGATACTGGACCATTCGCACGAAGTCGATCGTGTAGGTAGCAGCACCAATCGTAAAATCATACGTATTCTTGGGAGGTTTAGGAGCGCTGTCGCTTGCATCATCAAGATCGTTGTCCTCATCCTCGTCTTCATCAAAGCCGTCCTCCTCGTCACCGAAGTCGTAGTCACTTCCGTCTTCCTCATGGTCGCTGTAGTGATCAGTCTCCTCCACGTCTTCGTCGTCGGTGGCGTTGGTAGACCTGGGTTGTCCTGTGGCATCTGTGGTGTCGACAGATGTAGTTGCAGTCTGTGAATCGGAACCGGGTGTAGCGTCTGCGCCGTCGGATCCGCCAATTCGTGTGCGCTTGTTCGACTCGCCTTCATCTGCGTCTCCAGTGGAGGCACCGCTGGCCGAGGCGTCGGAGGCAGACCGCTTGCTGCCAAGGAGGGTAGTAGCGTCTTGGCTGACCTGGGAAGCATCTGTAGCGACATCACCTGCTGATGCATCAACGCTCTTAGATTCTGGATCAGCAGATGTTGGCATACTTCCACCAGTTGCCTGCTGTTGCTGCTGTTGCTGCTGCTGCTGCTTTTTCTTCTGGTTTTCCAACTCTTTCTGCTTCAGACGCTCCTGTCGCTTCTGCATTTGCTCCTGCAGGTACTGTTGCTGGCGCTGTTGGTAAACCTTACGAGCTGCCTCCCATGCCTTGTAGGCGTCTTCCAGCACCTTGTTCGTCTCGGCGTCGTAAAGCCAAGCACCCTGACCGCGACCACCGTACTGCCAAACGTACTCGTGGTCATCGCTCTTGAGTTCCTCGAGATAGACATCGGCCTCGACCTGCGCATTCATCAACGAGGCGCCGTCGAGTTCAGTTCGGCACAGGGGGCAGGTCGGTTTACCGAATCGGCGCTGGGCATGTTCGATGACGTTCTTCAGGCACAAATAGCAGAATGTGTGCTTGCATACCTCCGTTCGGAATGGCAACTGCAGCTCACATGCACACACAGGGCACATATCTTCTTCCTGTGACCCGTCAGCACGTTGCTTTCTTGGCTTGAAGATGAGACCCACAGCGGACTTCTGACGGACTAGAGTCACGCCGGCCGATGCAGGCGGTAGGTCTGAGCCGGCCGAACCATTGTTCTGGCTTGCATTTGCAGCAGCTGCAGCGGCTGATGCGCCTGCAGATGTGGAATCCGAAGTAACCGTTGAATTGGTATTTGTGCTGTTTTGTGCGTTGGCTGCGTCTGTGTTGGGAGTAGAAGTGGATGCATCTGTCACACCCGAGGTAGTACCATCGGTTGCAATAGTTGTATCAGACATGGCTTGAACCGTAGTGTTGGTATCAAGTGCTACCACACCTCCGTCAGATTGCTTAAAATCGCCGTTCATGCGTCGTCTGTTCGTGGTTCACAGCGGGGAAGGCGCGAGAGGGCGCAAGAGCATGCAATAACACGCCAAAAAACAACGCACTAGACAGTATGTCGGCACCGAGTCGGTCGATGTACGTGTGAACGAGGCGTGAGGGGGCTTTCACGGCTCGTCGAAGGCCTGATTCAGAGACTATAACATGTGCAAGGAAGGGGTTTGGCATGCAAAGTGAGTCTGATTAAGCAACCCAAATCATGCCTAAGGAGTCTTCATCGGGCCAAGGCGATTGGTGTTCCGGTTGCGCCAGTCAGGCCCTCTGGCCACCTCCTGACCAAGACACCAAATCCCAGAAGAATCAATGAGTAATTGAACTATGAGGGGTCCAATGGGGGTCTTCCCGCCATCTGCTCCGCTCCAGGGAACTGTATATCGTCTGCAGGCGACTGAGGGCTAGTTATGCTTCGCCTCAGCGCACAACAGCCACGCCGTACCTGAAATCCAGACGCGTATTGCAGCTGTGGACTTGCCGGGAAATGAGTCCGAAATTGTGGTTGGTAGAATCCGGGCCAGGACGGAAGGCGATTATTGACTTGAAGAGCGAAACGACTGGATGGATATTCGTGCGTGTAAGTGTTGGGGTTGAGAGTGCATCAAGTAGATGATATTATCATTAGAAGGATCTAAGTGTGATCCTTCATGAAATCGAATTCAATTCCAAATGCACCGCAGATCCTACTCAGACCTAACCCTCATTCTGTTCTGAATCTCGATCCATGCTGCTCTTTTGCTGCGTGTCTCTAGTCTAGTCCGGCGCTCGCCGTCTTGAGTCGACCCTATAGTATCGCTTGCCTGTGAGAAGCGTACCTAATTACCCCGAACGTCTAGCCTACACGTGCCGCAGACCATACAATGCTGCCCTTACGAGCACTGCTTACTCGTGGCGTGCGATCAGCAACGCGCCTTGCCGGTCTTCGAAATGTCGGGGCTCAACTCACAACGGGCCGTATCAGCTGGCAACGGCTGGCGTTGAATGATGAGACTGCTGTCCTGCGGTCAGGTATCGGAGCTCATTTGAGTATCCTTCGCAGCTTCAGCGGAACCCAGGCAGCTGCAGAGGCGGCCGCGGAGGCTGCTCCCGCCAACAGTAGTGACAATGTTGAGTTCCCATTCGAAGAAGAGGCGAAGGCGCTACGCGAGACGTTGGAACCGAAAAACACCGCCAACGGGCTTGGTACACTTCACTCCGTTCTAGCTCTGCACAACGCAACGCCGTCCCAGGCCAAGATGATTACCCAGCTATATTCGGACATGCCCGTCAATGTTGTCTCTCAGCGAGTCAAGATGCTTGAGTCTAAGATCTTTGCGAATGACATCGACCCCCACAAGCGCACTCTGCGTGAGATCTACAAGTGCCCCGCACTGCTTCGCATCAAGGAGATTGACAGGTGCATTGGAAATCTGAGGGCCATCCTTACTCCTTCCGCTTCTGGAAAGCAACAGCAGTTTGTGACGGCTGAAGCTGTAGCTGCCCTCGAGCAGCAAATTATCGAGGCGGCTGCGAAGGAACCTGCAATTCTCACCATCGATGCAGCGCGGCTGAAGACTAAGGTAGATACGATGGCTCTGCTCTTATACAATAACACCGCTGCTGCACGCAAAATGATGTTAGCTCAGCCTGATCTCTTGTTGGCCCGGTTCGACTCGACCGTCCCAGATCGCATGGACCTGCTTGCTGAGCTGCTATCGCTCGCAAACAGAGAAGTGGTTGAGCTCGTGTCGAAGCTACCTCGGCTCCTCTCGCCCTCTCTGCGCCTCAATCGCTTATTGCGACTGATTGTTCTCCGACAGCCTTATCTGCCCCGACCAGCGATCACCGTCACCGCCAATGCTCCGCCAGGTCGCACCACCGAGGCCGACCTTCTGTCCTGGCTAACGTCTGATGTGGACAGCAGCAAGGACGGCGCTCAATCTGATGCAACGAGTCGTGTCTCTCGTATCGCATCTGCCATCCGAGTTATTTCTTTCCAACTAACTAATCGGGACTTCGAGCAACTGTTCCCGTGTGCACCCAATCTGGAGGATCTGGCCTCGCTTCTTCCTCCACCTAGCTCATCTCGCAAGCCCAAGGAGGTGCGTCAGAGTGAAAAGCACGCTGCAAAGGCATCGTCGGGTGCGACGTCTCCAAGTGCGGCACCCAAGCAGAGAAGCTATGCAGATGCATTTGCGACTGCCCTGCGCAAGGCAGTTGAGGCGCAGCCCACGTTCTCTTCTAGCGTTGAAATCAAGCCCCAGCTCGCCAAGGAGCTCGAGCAGTATGCTTGGCAGGTGTTAACTGGGGAGATTCCCTTCGAGCGCGTGATCCTGCGTGAAGAGGATGAAAACGACCTCGCCGCTCTTCTCGAAAAGGAGGCACGAGAAGACGAAGATGATGCATACTACCGCAGACTCGAGGGCGCGGGCCTAACCGAAGCTGAACTTGCAGAGAAGCTATTGGGCGAGCCCGTGCGAGACGGAACCGAGGCCGAAGAGAAACTAGTCGAAGATGAAGTTAAGTCATCCCCACCGCTTGACGCACCCCTTGGACTTGAAGATCCCGACGAGCTGCCCTCAACCCAGCGACTCTTGCACCGCGACAAGGCGGCAACTCGAGCCGAGCGCAATCGTCTATTGAATCGCCTCAACATCGTGGATCGAAAGACCGGTCCAGGCGACAGCAGCGGAGAGGTGGAGCGTCGCCATCCAGTTGGTCCTGGAGGCAAGAAGGCGAAGCCATGGCAATCCACTGACGAATTCGGTCGCGAGTATCCCGATCCATCTGAGAGTCATCCGCAGATCCCCACACCGTACCCCGAGCCCAAGCAACCGGTGCATGTCAACAAGGAGTTACTCTAGAATCTTCGATTAGCTGGGTTTCATCTCCGGCTCCCATTTTCGGTATGTATATGTGAGTCTCTAGTATAATAAACATGAGTATCATACCTCTTGTAAATTGTGCACACCGTGGTGTATCCCCCGCTACATCTGCCCAAGCCGAACTAACTCGCCTTGCGGCGCAAACCCAGTCGAGAAGCCAGTCAGCCCACTCGAATCTTTTGCCGCGAAAACTGTTCAGCCACAATTGTGTGGGTGTCGAAACGATAAACTTTATGCGCTGAAAAGGGGGGTTACACGCGTGCTGATCACTGGGAAACAATACTAACAGCTAGATCAACACTTGATAACTTGGTCTTACGCACTCTTCCACACCAACACTCAATACTACTCCAGATCTTCCATATCTTTAGTGCTTCCCCGAGAAACCCCTCACTTGATACCAGCACGTTTCGAACTTGTAATCCACCACACCTCGCAGATTGCCCTCACAGTGAGTAGAAGCAGGAAACATGTGTGGCCGTGTTGCATCCTTGCGACCTATTTCATTCATTCAACAGCAGACTGGTGCTCGCTACGTCGGTCGAGGCGGAGGCGGGGGTGGTAGTGGTGGCCGTGGTGGCGATGGTTCCGGAAGTAGTGGAGGTGGTGGAGCAGCCGGTGGTGGTGGTGCTGGTGGCGCAGGCTCAAGTGGTTCTGGTGGATCTGGTGGAGCCGGCGGCTCTGGATATGGCGGCGGCAGTGGAGGTGGCTCAAGCTCGAGTGGCAGTGGTGGTGGTGGAGGTGGTGGCAGTGGACTTGGCCCGCGCTACAATGTTAAGCCAGGTCAGCGTGTCACTGTTCTTTACCAGCGCCTTTCCGATCCCAATCTTGATAAGGAGGAGGCTTCGATACTTCCTCACGTCTCGAAAACCTCTCGAGACGAGCTCGTACTCCAGGACATGACTTGGGGTCTTGTCACGAGCCTGGTTCGAGATCCAGACGGCACCGTGCGACCCGACTGGGCACAACACAACGTGCGCACAGACAACCGACGCCTTCTGTCAAAGCTCTTCCACAATCGACGCTGCATCGTCCTGGTCGATGGCTTCTATGAGTGGGACACCAAGACCATTCCCGATGATGATCCTCGTCTTCGAAGTGGTAAGGTGAAGCGCTCGGTGTATATGGTCCAAAGCAACTACAAGCGCAATGACTCGAAAGCCTCGACTGGCCCTACTCAGCTCGAACCCAAGAAGCGCTTTGACCCGAATGAGGTGCTGCCAGAGTCTGTTCCTTACAAAGAGGCAATTCGCGACTTGCTCCACACAGATGACGAGGATGCCAAGGATATTGCCCTTTCTAGTGACATTGTGGAGGCACCCAACTGGGACATCCCAGAGTCAGTACCAAGCTATGCATATGACCGTCCCTTGATGTGGATGGCTGGTGTCTTCTCTGCAATCCCACGTGAAAACGACGATGGGGTCAAATTGACGGTTGGTATTTTGACTACAGATTCTAACTCTGATCTTGGATGGCTGCACCACCGCATGCCTCGCCTTCTCACCCCAGAGGAAGCTCGCCGTTGGCTAGACAACCGTAACTACACAATGCAGGACTGCATTGACGTCCTCCGCAGGATCCCTAATCCCGAAGCAGTCCCAATGACAACATATGCTGTTAGCAATGTCGTGAATGGACGCGCAGATACGATCGAATGTGTAGTTCGGCTGGATGATGTGCGCTCGAAGATGATGGCGCAAGGCATTGGTCGCTTCTTGGCACCTTCCTCTCCGACATCTCCTTCAAAGAAAGCCGCGACTACTGCTCCGGCCGCTAATGATGGAGAAGACAATACTCCTGCCAAGACCCTCACACAGCAGCATTCGATGTATAGGCCATTCTCACAGTTTGCGCAGCCATCTCAAGCCACTGTGCAGGAGACGAAGACTCAGTCCGAGACGATTATAACATTGGATTCGGAGGACTCTCTACCTCTATCCATGCCCACACAATTTGCCGTGACTCAGCTCGCTCCAACCCAGCTGCTCACACAGACGCAAGCAATTCCAGAGACACAGATCCTTACAGATGATTCGGATGCTAGGGAGGGTGTTCCAAGGCTATCCCATGCAACAAGTCCGTCCAATGGCAAAACGATGCTGATAACTCCGCCTGGTGGAGTGCCGGATGCATTCGTAGAAAGTAACGAGACCGTTGCGCCCATGAACCGCCTTGCAACAAATGAAACTCGTCTCCTGGATCCTTTCGCACCGCTCATGTGCTCTGAGGAGTTGGCGGCGTCCCCCAGCAAGTCATACCGAGCCAAGAAGAATGAACCGGCAGTCCCAGTGAAGAAGGCCAAGGATCCCATGGCGTCATATTTGATCAAGGCGCCCCCTGCGAAGGTCCAGGCAAGTGCTTTGGCAGACTCCCTCCTTGGCAAGAAATCAACTAAGCTGCGAGGCTCGACGGCTGCCGTAGCTGCAGAGGAAGCCGCCCTAACTGAAGTGTCGCTGACCAGAAAACGCGTGCAACGTTGCTAAGCACTGTTCTCCTCTATCTCGGAACCAGCTACCATTTCTGTTTATTAGAATCGTCTGTGGCGTCCCCGCCATATGTCTCTGTAAAGTAACTTACTTCATGTACATTAACTAAATTTGATTATTCCACCACTGTTCCACGTTGCTTTATCAATCAACCCAACCATGACCTCATGGTTTATCAGCCAAATCGTCATAAATCGATGCAATTCGTTTGTTGACATCCCCGTCGGACTGCATATATGAATGCGTCATAGCCTGGATAGGTCTATTGTTCGGCATCTCGGTGTGATACCGCATGGCAGGCGCTCGAGGCCCGTCGAAATCAGTCACTGAACAAGCCTTCCAGCTGAGGTGACTAGATTTCCTCTCATTCGGGATAGAGACTGCTGCGCTGTGCACTCACTAGACAATGTAATGATTCGCCGTCGGATGTGATTATGCAGCGCTTGATTGTACTCTCACCTTGCAGACTTCCACCCTCCCGTGTAGAAACGCAACTATGTCTTCTGAGGAACCTTGCCTAGACTTAATCGGTACGCCTCTGAGTGATATCGAGTACGTAGATAGCTGCTCCCTTATTGCATATTGATAGACCTTGCCACGACCTACTTGTATCTACCTCAACTCATGCACTTGCGCCACGTACTCTGCATATCTAGGGCACCTCACATCGTGACTTGGCAGGGTACTCTGCAGATCGAGAGGGTGGAGGCAAAGGAGAGTGGTGTGCACGGCGTGACCATCGTGGATAGGATAATGTGTGCTGCCCAATCCAGCGACCCCACTGCAATTGAGTGTGTCGTGCTACTTAACGGCATTGGCATGGGCCAGACATTCGACTTCTACCTCCAGATCGATTCATCAGGTGACGCAGGCACAGTCCAGCTCGTCTTGCCACTTGACTACCGCGTATCGAATCCGGCTTGGAGAGGTAAGACGCTGCGCATGACACCAGCGCAGCCGTTGGAGTCATCGTCTCGCTCGTTGGACGCAAATGATGCCTTCAGTATAGCTGACCTGTTCTCGAGTATGACCGAAAGCACGCTGCTTCCAGAGTCGTTGGGGTGGGCGCTTCGTGAGTGCATCATCGAGGTCAAGCAGCACTTTGGTCACACAACCGATGTCTATACAGCCCTGGCTAATGTTCTCAGGACGAATACTGGCAAGCTTAGCGCAAAGCCCAAACCAAAACCAAAGCCGTGGGCAGAGCTCGAAATTGAGATCGGGCCGCTTGACATGCCCGCGCCTGAGAGTGCATCACGATTCACAAGCAGAGATGTTGATGACGAGGAGAAGAAAGACAGCCGCGCGCCAGAAGACCATGTAGAGGGCAAGGATAGCGGCAAGACAGCGTGCATCACCTTCCCGACAATTTCTACCACCGAGGTATCTCAAGCCCTCGACAGTCTGTCGAAGTTGCTGTCGCAGAAGCGCGTAAGTGCGCTTGCCGCTACATCCTCACGTGACGATTCCAAGTCGAGCAGCCTGTCTCAGCGCTTAAGTGAACTTAGTAGGAGTATTTCTGACTACGAAGCTAAGACTCAATCTCAACCTCAGAGTCAACGACGAATCAAGCGTTGGCTGAAAGAATTATCAAGTCTCGTGCTACAAGTTCATGTTTTGCTTCAACTGACAGAGAAAAACCCTGGTAAGGGAATTGACGCGCTGGAGGCCATTCACGATCGAGTCAAGGCTCTTCAGACAAATATCGGCATAGCCATGAATATCCCCATCGATGGAGTCCACCGAGAGATGCTGATCCTGCTACAATCCCAGCAGGGAATGATTCGGGCATTCCAAACGAGATTAGCAAGCCTCACAGAACCGATTGACACGAAGGAGCAAGTTCTGGCTCAGTTCCGCCAAATCCAGCAGGTTATGGATGAGGAACTGAATGCGTCTACAAAAGATACTCATAGTTTGATTGCATTCGCGCGAGATGTTATGTCTGCGATTGGTTTGGAGCTTGATGTTGCCCGCCAGACTTTCCGAAGCTTCGATGCCAGAGAGCTGCTTGATATACTGGCCTTTCAATGTGAAGGTTTCGCATTCGAGCTTCAAAGCCTTAGCTCGGCCCTTGACGAGGCAGGCACACACGAGTCATCACCCAGTATGCAGAATTTCGACGTGGTTATCATTCAGCTGCGGGAACAACGAATGCTCCTACTTGACCTTTACCAGCACATCTCTCAGAAGGCGAAGTCAAGTCTATCCAAAACAGGCCTTCTGAAGCAGATCAAACGTGTTATTTCCGAAGTGACTGAAACACTCAACAAGCCGAACCTACAACTGCATGAGGTACTTGAGGCCGTGGATGGAATTCAGGCACAGATTAATTTTCTGCTCAATCAAACTGAGAAGTTGAAACCGATCCTGGAGATGCGTGATGTTCGCTTCCTTGACTCGATGAAAGCCTCATGTAACGTCATAGCGAGTGCAGCAGGGCCAAATCCCTTCACGGATGCCCTTGACGGCTTCTCGAGGAAGCCGCAGATGCCCGCCGCGGCTGTGTATGCGGACGGATACATGAAGAAGGAAATGGTCCAACTCCTGCATTTACTTGAGCCTGTAGTGGTCACGCTGACGGGACCCAGTGCCGAGTATCAAATCCCATTCTCTCCTGCCCAGAGCACGGCGGGCAAGAATGTCATCCTCATTCATAATGGCAACGAGCTTGGGGAGATTTATACCCTGCGGACTGGCAAGTATACGATTGATGGGATACCAGATGGACAATATCGTCTATGCACACGCGGTGAACGATTGCGGTTGTGCTCCACGGGATCGGGATGGACGATTCTGGAGCACTTTGCAGAGACCGACTGGAGTGCTCCAGCTCCCCTCCGCATCGTGGCCTGCGGGACAAACACCTTGGTACCAAAGCATAGCCGGATACAATTTGACCAAGTCCGCTGGCGGAGGGTAGGACGCGATGTTGAGGTTGTCTATCGGTATATCCAGTCAGAGCCTTCGAGTGAACATACGGGGATGTATTGGATCGCGCTTCCTGAAAACATCGAACCAGACTATCGACTGTGTCCCGGTATTCCCTACTCCGAGCATGCTCCAATCTTCCAAGAATCTGGCGGGTGCGTGATCGGCTCGGGGACGGCCACTCGACGAGGTAAGAAAGACATGCGCTGGATAGCCACGCTGACGTTGTTTCTGGCAGACCCTAACCGCGCCCCGCGCGACGCCTCTGGTGCTTACATCGCCGGCCCGGCTGGCGTGTGGGGGTACTGGATTGATCACAACGAGTCGAATGTGATGGGCCATACGTATTCTCTCCACCATCCCATCGCCTTTACGTTGCATTGTAAGTTCCCTGTGAAGTATTGGAGGCCGTAATTAGCTCTGTGAGTGTGTGAATTTGTCAACCAGGTCCGTCGGAAGGATTGCATCGACATAAAGACCAGTATGAACGGGCCCTCCGAGCTGACAACAATGGGCGTGTGAGAATGATGATTTGTTGGGATAATTGGGGTCATTGAAGCAGAGCCCATTAACTACGACTACGTTCAGATAAATGAACAGACGTGCTGTCATCGTTAGATGCAATTTCACTCTCCTTCTTCTAGCTCGATTCTTGCTCGAGTGTTGCAAGCGGGCCGTCTAACAGTCCATTGCTAGCTTCTATAATCTGATGGAATCCTCCCAATCCCACAGCAAGGGGGTGTATGAACTCGAATTGAGACACCGGTCAGGGGACAAGCCATCCAAGACATCGAGAATTTCGCCAAAGAGACGTTTTGGACTCGAGAGTAAGAAAATCATCAGGTGTCCAGGGGTATAATGATATCCCGGCATCCAGTAAGCCATGTCGTGAGTACTCACACGGAACAGATATGCACATGGTAAACTTTCACTTTTTGGATGTATGCTCTTCTATGATTTGCCTCGACCTCAAACCAACAGGTAGCACCTGGAGTTTGGTGGAGACCCTGCTCAATCAAGCTGGGGATGAGGAAATAGGGCCCCAACCAGGTAGGCGAGCAGGATTGTCGCCGCTGCTGGTCCTGCGCTCGTCAGAATCTTGACGTTCTTCTGGTACACCTGCGAATGCACTCACGATATGTCGACGTAGTCTAGGCACAGCCTTCGAACTCTCTCCTGGTCATCGGGATTTATGCTGGCAACGCCCTGAACGTTAGCGAACGAGTGAATGGAGCCAGTGCTGACGCACGAGTAGTGGTGCCATATCGCAAAGACACCATCGAACAGGGGGGATGGCTCATACATGCCCAAACGCAGCGTCCCTATGGTGATAACAGTGTTGGTGAATGAGTGAGCGTAAGTGAGGCCGAGCGGAACTTCACGAGGTGACTGGCTAGCTAGAGCGGGCACAAGCGCAACGAACGAAGCGAAAGGAGGCTGAAGTACGTACTTGATCTGGCATAGTCGGCTCGCCAGCGACTCATGTGAGGTATCGTGGGTTCAGACCGTCTCGCGTGTGTTTCAGATCGTCCTAATTGTACTGGTATGTGATGTCAAACTGACTCACACTGACTCAGACTGCCTCACGTTGGACTCAGAACAGAAGATATCCCAAGATAAGTATATGTCTTGTTCACTAAATTGGAGATTGCCCTGGCTGTGGACACAACGCGAGGCTTCAAACGGTATTTAAGACTATTTGCGCTCTGCGTCGTCACGCTCAATTATACGCTGTGAGCCTAGTTAGCACTGGGATGATGTATTCTACCACATTCTCATTTTATGTGATAAGCATAACCTGATCCGGCTAAATCACGAGAGCAGCTGCCAGGGACAAGCATGCAGTTCAGAATGGAGTATAAGCGCCACGATGCTTTGGTCCGCCGAAACCACGAAGCCTCTGTAGCCGAGCTCCTGCCGCAGGCGCAGGCGGGTGATAAGTTCAGAACCAAGTTCGATGCATTCGATGCATTGCAGGCTCCCCATGGGTACTACAGTGAACAGGCCTCCAAGTCAAAGCTGAGAGAGTTTAAGCGAACACTTCGAGATGGTAAGCACTTGAGTCTAGAGAAAGTGTCTGAGGGGTTTCTCAACAATGCCTGACAGGGGAACGCGGTGGATGAGGACTAGAGAAAGTGCAGCGTACGCAGAGGCGAAAGGGATTCGACAAAAGGAGCGGGTGGGACGTGTTGATTTAGTTGTATTGAGTGATTGTTTAAACCCAAGCCGTTGTACAATACAATGAAGGTTTTCTCTCAAACTTCGGTTTAGTGACGCATATACACTGCATGACTTGGCCTCAATCGGTCGGTCACTTGGATCCTCATCCGCAAGCGTCCATCCACAGAATATGCTCACTATCAACGAGTCTGAATAATAATTTGCATGTCTACGGACCCAGATCGTCGCGTGTCTGACGAGTTTGCGGTGGCGATGGTGATGACGAGTATCACATTCTATTAGTGATGAGATACACGTCTTGTGTATTTTGGTTCGCGGTGCAAACTTTTCAGTTCCAATTCCGATTATGTGACTAGTTAACTTTTCAGTTCAATTTGTAATTGTGTTCAAAAAGGTGGTCACACTCACTCACTCACGTCTCAACTAGTGAGAATGGTGGGGGACGGAACTAGACCTCACCACCCCTGTGCGGTCATGAAATTCGAAAATTCGAAAAACTCAAGTGATCGCAACCTCACAGAGTTCGTAGCGATCAAGGGGGCGTGTTTCTCCCCTGATCCGGACAGTTTAGCCTAATCCGGTTAAATACAAATCAGCGTCTTCGTGCGAGAGTTTATCAGGTTAAGAAGCCTCATAACTCGCGTACTGCGCCGCGAGGAAAGTATTTCCTCGATGAAAGCCGAGTCCGAGAAAGCACCTGGGAAAGACCGGGAGCAAAGTGAGCCCAAGGAGTAGGAGAAATATTCCAAACTCCAACATCCGAATCGGATGACGTCATCCCGACCTCTTCAGAAAGTGAAATTGAAGAGGATTCACCGGGGGCGCACCACCAAGGGACCCTAACTGTGAGCGGCCCGACGATGATATGATGATATCGGGAGGAAGATTCCTCTGGGAAATGGGGGCGCCCACCCAAAACCAATCGCGATATTGAAAATTTTCGCGAGAAGGCCCACGGGGATTACAAGATAGAAGAAAAGCAGCTGACGGAGTACTGCTACCGGAAAAACACCAACCCCGAGGAGATATACCTCGGAAGAGAAGGCCATCGCTCCATAGCTGGACCGTAAGAAGTGCAAGACGCACGGACTGGCACCCAGAGGAGCGGAAGCAACCTCAGCAAGCTTCCATAGGAAAGCCTACACCGAAGAACTGGAATAGAGGGGCTCAAATGAAAAGGCGCGCGCACCGGGCATCGAGACAAGGCATCAAGCGGTACACCAACTCGAGCAAGCAAGCAAGCAAGGCACGAGGCGCCACAGGCGAAGCCTAATCGGGTTAAATACAAATCAGCGTCTTCGTGCAAGAGACTGTTTATCAGAGTTCATCAGTGTGTGCTGACTCACATTGTCTGAGGGTGGAGAGGGTTTGGGGCGTGGGGCGTGTTAGTGATATCAGATGGCATATGAATGTCAGTGGGTGTAGCTCAGATGGTAGAGTGTGTGCGTGTGCTGACTCACATTGTCTGAGGGTGTCTGTGGGATGTCGCCGATATCTCACAGGGCGAAATACGGGGTGGGTGTAGCTCAGATGGTAGAGTATGCGCTTAGCATGCGCGGGGCAAGGGGATCGATACCCCTCACCTACACTGCTCTTTTGTATGCGCTTAGCATGCGCGGGGCAAGGGGGATCGATACCCCTCACCTACACTGCTCTTTTGTTCTTTTTATATATAACCGCATCCGGCTAAAAAGGCTACCAGGCAAAGTTCTAGGGGGGGGGATACCGGAATACCTAGACTAAGAGGTAAAGAGACCGCTCCTTTTTGGCACCCAGAAGCAATCTCAATACACA
>Ga0180217_1001312_pt1 | contig 28268 bp, 27 predicted proteins | sample eDN3rd37CBELigOP_FD_128521 | JGI IMG/M metagenome (GOLD analysis project Ga0180217, IMG submission 128521) | Enriched Organic Plus compost microbial communities from Emeryville, California, USA - eDNA 3rd pass 37_C BE-Lig OP (version 2) (version 2) ... | reverse complement strand
CGGCAGGCCGGCCTGCGGCGCCTCGGCAAAGCCTTCGGCGGCAGGCTCTGCGGCGGGTGCTTCCGGGTTGGCGAGCCGCTGGCTCACCACCGCGGCGCCGATGGCCAGGAGGGCGACCACCAGCGCGACGCCCAGCGTCACCAGCAGGCGCTTCCTGCCGCCTTCCTCGGTGCTGGCGGCGGAGCGGCCCCAGCGGAAGCGGCTCTTCTTCTCGGCGGCGTTCTTCTCGGCGGCCTCGCGGGCGCTGCGGCGCGCCGCGGCCAGGAAATTCTCGTCCGCCGTCTCGGCGGGGGCGGCGGGCGCCACCATGCCGTCCAGCGGCGCGAAGGGGTCCTCGCCCGGCGCGGCCTCGGTGAACTGGCCGGCGGCGAAGGCGTCGGGCGAGAAGGTCTCGGTGCCGTAGGGTGGCAGGAAGGGCGCGGCCTCCGCCTTGGGCGGCGGCGCCTCGGCGAAGGGCGGAGCCTCGAAATTGTTCTGTTGCGGATAGGCGGGCGGCTCGTACGCGGCCTGGGGCGCAAAGACCGGCTCGGGCGCGGGCGGCGCGGCCATGATGTTGGCCCGCATCTCGCTGACGATGTCGGCCTGGTTGCGCTCCATCTGCTCCAGGCGGCGGCTCAGCGCCTGGATGGTCTCTTCCAGCGGCGCGGCGGGATTGTAGCTCTCCAGCCGCGCGGCAAGGCCATGCAGGCTGTTCTCGATCCCGTCCAGCCGGTGCGCCAGCGTCTGGTCGTTGCCGGCATGGGCCAGGCGCTGCACGGCTTCGTCCAGCCGCACCACGCTTTCCTCGGTGGCGCCGGCGCGGCGCTGCCATTCGACCTGGTCGTTGGCGCGCTGGTTGGCCTGGGCCTCCAGCTTCTCCAGCGTGTGGTCCAGGGCGTTGGTGGCGAACTGGAGGGTCTTTTCGATGTTGGCCAGGCGCAGATCGGCATTGCCCAGCCGGTTGTCCAGCTCGGCGATGCGCTCGCCCAGCAGCGTGTCGCCATGCTCGGCATCCTCGCGGGCCTGGCCCAGGCGGTGGGCGAGCTGGTCGAGATTCTGGGTAACGGCGGTGACCTGGGTGGCCGACTGGGTGGCGGTCTGGCCGAGCTGGTCGGCCAGGCGCGACAGGCCCTGGTGCAGCGCCTTGACCGCGTCCTTGACCCCATCGGTGGCCTTGTCGCGTTCCAGCCGCTCCAGCCGCTCGCTGATGGCCATGATGGTCTGGCCCATCTGGTCGAAGGCCTGGGCCTGCTCGCGGGCGGCGATGTTCATCTCGGCGGCGGTGCGGGAAAGGACGCGGTTGTTCTCCGACTGGCTGCGCTCGGAGGAATCCAGGCGCCGGGCGACGCCCCGAAGCTGCTCCTCGATCCGGCGCCAGGCTTCGGTTGATTCGGCTTCCGAGCGGCTGACCCGCGCCAGCATCTCCTCGGAGTCGCGGCGGGCCGCGGCCGACTGGGGCAGGCCCCAGCTATCCAGGGGCACGCCGCCCCCCAAGGGGGAGGGGCCGCCAAAGGGCGCGGGATCGTCGCCAAGGTCCGAAAAACTGCGCAAAATCCGGCGTGTCAGCCATTCGCCGACCGACAAGCCCTCGCGACGGGCGGCCGCCCGGGCGGCTTCACGCGCCTCTGGCGGGATGCCTGCCACATTCCAGGGTAGCTCTGCGCGCATTTCGACTCACTGGCACCACGCCCACCAAACAAAGTACCGGGCCCCACATATTGTGTAAAGGAAATGTCGTTTCCCAAGGCGCGGTTAAGGGCGATTTGGCTTCACCACGCACAGGATGTTGGGGGCTTACGGTTAAACGAAGGTTACTGGATGGGGCCGCTTGGCTGAGGCCCGCCTCCCCCTCGGCGCGAAGCGCCAGGAGGGGGAGGTGCCCGTAGCAGACCGAGGATGCGCGCGTGCTACGTGCGCATCCGACAGGCTGCGAAGGGCGGAGGGGGTCACTTAGAGGTCCCGCGCAGCGGCACCGGCGCCTTGGGCGGGGGCGCGGCCTGGGCGGCGGCGGGGCTGTCGAAATCCGCCACCGTGCCGCTGCCGCCGGTGAGGGTGGTGGTGGAGAAGAGAAGCGCCACATACACCGTGTCGTCATTGACCGCCGCGCCCACGCCGGTGCGGTCATAGTCGGCGAAGATCATGTTCTCGCGATGGGCCTTGCTGTTCAGCCAGGTCTCCAGGAAGCGTTCGGCGAACAGCTTGGGGTCCACCCCGCTCTGCGCCACATAATGCTGGGCGGCGAGGTTCTCGCCCAACAGGCCCTGATACTGCGCGTCCGCCTCCATCAGCAGCAGCGCCGAGGTCTTGCCGTCGGGCGCGGCGCTGGCGAGGTATTTCTTCGCCGCCATGTCGGCGGCCCGCGCGCGCGCGATCTTCACCAGCCCCGCATCCAGATGCAGCGGCTTGGCGGCGGGGTCCAGCTTGCGGCGCGCCTCCTCCACCAGGACGCCGATGCGCGTCTCCAGCTCCGCCATCTGGGTCCTGGGGTCGGGCGGCGGGGGCGGCGGCACATAGGCGTTCTGCAGCGGCGCGGCGAGGCCCGCGCGCTGCTTCACGGCATCGACCGTGGAGCAGCCCGTCAGCAGAAGTGCCGCCAGGGCGAGAGCGCAGAACCGTTTCATCGCGTCAGGAGAGTATCTCGAACAGGCCCGCCGCGCCCATGCCGCCGCCGACGCACATGGTGACGACGCCGAGCCTGGCGCCGCGCCGCCGCCCCTCGATCAGCAGATGGCCGGTGCAGCGCGCGCCCGTCATGCCGTAGGGATGGCCGATGGAGATGGCCCCGCCATTGACGTTGGTCCTGGCGGGATCGAGGCCGAGCCGGTCCATGCAATAGACGGTCTGGCTGGCGAAGGCCTCGTTGAGCTCCCAAAGATCTATGTCGTCCACTTTCAGGCCGTGGCGGGACAGCAGCTTGGGCACCGCCTTGACGGGGCCGATGCCCATTTCCTCCGGCTCCACCCCCGCAACCGCGAAGCCGCGGAAAAGACCCATCGGCTTCAGGCCCTTTTTCGCCGCCGCCTCGCCGCTCATCACCACACAGGCGCTGGCGCCATCGGCGAATTGCGAGGCGTTGCCCGCGGTGACGTATTGGCCTTGCGCCACCTGTTGGCCGCCCACATGCACGGGCTTGAGCGCCTGAAGTCCTTCAAGCGTCGTGTCGGGCCGGTTGCATTCGTCGCGCGCCACCGTCACCTCGACCAGGCTCTCGGTACCGCTCGCCTTGTCCAGCTTCTTCATCTTGGTGGTGAGGGGCACGATCTCGTCGTCATACTTGCCGGCGGCCTGGGCCGCCGCGGTGCGCTGCTGGCTTTGGAGCGCATATTCGTCCTGCCGCGCGCGGCTGATGCCATAGCGCTCGGCCACGATCTCGGCCGTCTCGATCATGGTCATCCAGAGCGCGGGCTTCACCTTCAGGAGATGCTCCTCGGTGAAATGGTTGAGGTTCACCCCGCCCATCTGCACCAGGGAAATGGATTCGACGCCCGCGCCCACCAGCATCTCCGCCTCGCCGGTCATGATCTGGTGCGCCGCATAGGCGATGGCGTTGAGGCCGGAGGAGCAATAGCGGTTGACGGTGACGCCGCCGGTCGAGACCGGGCATCCCGCCCAGATGGCGGCCTCGCGCGCGATGTTGTTGCCGGTGGCGCCTTCGGGAAAGCCGCAGCCCATGATGACGTCTTCGACTTCGCCGGGGTCCAGGCGCGCCCGTTCGATGGCATGGCGCACGGCATGGCCGCCCAGCACCGCGCCATGGGTCTGGTTGAAGCCGCCGCGCACCGATTTGGCGAGGCCCGTGCGGGCCGTGGCGACAATGACGGCATCCTTCATGAATTCCTCCGTGCGGTCCGGGCGAACCTAGCCGCGCCCGCTCCCAGAGGGAAGGCGGATCAGTTGGACGGGTTCCGCGCCGGGTCGGTGCGCCAGTAATGCCAGGAAAGGGCGGAAGACAGGATCGCCAGCAGAAGGGCGCCGCCCAGCAGCAGCCAGGTCGCGGCGGCGCGGAAGCCGCCGAACGACACCAGCATCACCAGAAGACCCAGCGCCACCATCATGCGTCCGGCCATGCGGTTGGATTTCTCCCAGGCGTAAGGGCTGGCCAGCGACCAGGGCGTACGCACGCCCACCAGCGTGTTGCGGCCGGTCTTGCCCAGGAGATTTCCCACCACCATCAGAAAAAGACCGGCGAGCGGGATCACCGCGCCCGGAATGTCCGTCACCTTGCCCTGCGCGTGCAGGAGCGTCAGCACCTGCACCGCGGCGATCAGCGTCACGGCGGCCATGCCGCTGATGTCGAGCGCGCGGCGCGCCCCGTCATGCTGCGGGTCGCCGGAAAAGCGGATGGCGCGGGCCAGGGCGAAGACCAGCGTCAGGCCCAGCGCCAGCAGGGGATAGAAGACGAGCGCCATGGGCCTGCTCATCCAGCCATCGGGCTTGCCGCTGATGTCGAAATGCGTGGCGACCTCAGCGCCGGCGGGAATGTGCGGCGCGGCCAGGAGGCTTATCGCCGCCATCGCGGCCGACACGATGAGGCCGAAGATCAGCGCGCCGTGCTTCTTTTCCATCCGCCCGTCTCCTTCTTCTTCCTTTCGTCCACCCCCGCCAGGTCCATGACGAGATGGGCGGCCTCTTCCAGCACGCTCATGTTGAGATGATAGGTGATGGTGGTGCCGCGGCGTGTGCCCGACATCAGCCCCGCTTCCTTCAGCACGGCGAAATGGCCCGACAGTGTCGGCTTGGCGAGGTCGAAGGCTTCCGCCAGCTCGCCCGCCGTCATCGGGCGCCGTCGCAGCAGGGCCAGGATCTTGCGCCGCACGGGATGGGCCAGGGCGCCGAAGAGATCGCTCATGCTTTGTTATTTAGCAAAATACCAAAATAACAGCAAGCGGATGGAAGGCGTGAGGCGGAAGGTGGCTACAGCCGATGGCCGGTGGCGGTGGCGGGATAGCGCAGGGTGAAGGTGATGGCCGCGCCCAGGGCCAGCACCGAGACGGCGATGGCGGGCCAGAGCGGCAGGGTGGAGACCAGGACCAGCGCGATGTCCGCCGCCGCCATGGCGGCGAAGGCGGCGGTCCAGACGGCGGAGACCGCCATGTTGACGCGCAGGAAGAGGGGCCGGGCGCGCTCCTCCGCCGTGGCATGGGCATATTCGAGCGAAAAGGGCTTCCTGCGCAGCAGCGAGACGGCCAGGAGCAGGAAGAGCGCCAGCTCGGCCAGGGCGCGCACCAGCACCAGCGACATGTCGGGCGCCAGGAAGCCCCGCCCCAGCGCCAGAAGGCCGAACACCGCCAGATTGCCCACGTCCAGCAGCCGCAAGGACGGGCTTTCGACGAAATCGCGGATGGTGACGACGAAGGCGGCGGCGAAGGCGGCCCACAGCGCCAGATCGGCCGACAGCCGCGACAGCACGGCGAAGAGGATGAAGGGCGCAAAGCCCAGGATCAGCGTCATGGCGCGGAAGTCTTAGCAGAAACCCTGGGGCGGAAAGAAACGGGGCGCGCCCCGCAAAAGGACGCGCCCCGCGAAATCCTGCCGCAAACGCTTACTGCGCGGGCGGCGGGTTCTGCTTGACCTTGATGAAGGTATTCCACAGCCGCGCGATGCGCGGGGTGGCGGGGCTGCCGCCCTTGACCTGCTCGAAGGCCTGGGCGGCTTCCGCCAGCTTGCCCTGCTGATAGAGCGACATGCCGATCAGCATCTGCGCCTCGGAGGCATCCGCGCCGCCCTTGGCCAGGCCCGCGCGCGCGGCGGCCTCGGCCTCCGGATACATGCCATAGCCATAGAGCGCCTCGGCCAGCTTCACGTTGAAGACGCCGTTCTGCGAGGCGCCCATCTTGATCTGCTCGGGCATCGAGGCCTTGTCGCTGTTGACGCGCGCCGCGTCGAGCTGCAGCGTCGCGCCCTTCTGCTGGGCGAGCTGCGCGTCGCCATACATGGCCAGCTTCTGCGCGGTTTGGCCGATCAGGTCGGCATTCTCTTTCGAAACCGGCGCGCCCGAGACGAAAAGCAGGCGGCCCAGCATCACCGCGTCGATGTCGCGGATGCCGCTGGTGGACATGGTGACGTTGATGAGCTGCTCCCAGTCGTCGGGCTGGTTGTAGTAGAGCAGCGCCTGCTCCAGCGTCGCCTCGGCCCCGGGGTTGTCGTTGGCCTTGAGGTGCGAATTGATCTTCATGTTGATCAGGTCGCGCGAGGGGCGGCGGCCGGCGGCCGCGGCGGCGTCGATCTGCTTCTGGAAGAAGGCGATCGCCTCGGCGGGCGGGGCGCCGTTGTAGATCGCGATCGCGATGATCTGCTGGCTGGCGGCATCGGTGGGGTTCAGCTCGGCCAGGCGGCGGGCATAGACCACGGCCTTGTCGGCCTGCTTGGCGTTGTTGGCGAGCTGGGCGGCGTTGCGATAGACCTCGACCTTGTCCTCGTCGGGGATGGATTCCGGCGGCAGGTCGGCGGCGGCCATGGCGGCGGCGGTGGCGGCGGCCTCGTCGCCCAGATTGACGGCCACCATGGTGATGAAGCGGTTGATCATCAGCCTGTCATAGTCGTTGCCGGGCTGCGCTTCCTTCAGCGCGGCCATCGCCTCGGGGAATTTCTTCTCGCCCACCAGCTTCTGCACATTGCCCAGCACACGGCCCACCGGGGCGGTGAGGCTGGGACCGGCGGCGGGCTTCTGCGTCTGCTGCTGCGGGCGGCCGGCGCGCGATTCCGCTTCGCCGATGGCGCGCTCGTTCGACTGGGCGTGCGCATATCCGGTCATCGCCAGGCTGGAAGCGGCGAGCATGAAGGCCGCCAGCGCGGCGCGGGTGTGTTTGGTGGTCATCGCGGAAAGTCCCTAAAAGTGGCGGTGCAGCGGGCTGCCATTCGCCTAAATCGCCGAACTTTGCAACTTTAGTATGGCAGAGGGGACCTGCCGGCACATGATGAAACTGTCATGCTGCAATGCAACAAATCCTTCGCGGAAAAGCGTAAACAGCTTGTTTACCGTGCGGTGACAGCCTCCGGACGGGCTGACAAAAGGGGCGCCCAATGTTCCGCCTGGACGGCAAGACCGCCTTCGTATCCGCCGCCAGGGGCCATCTGGGGCAGGCGATGACGCGCGCCCTGGCCCGGGCGGGGGCCCATGTCATCGTCAATGGCCGCGACGGGGCGGCGCTGGCGGCCTATGTCGAGACGCTGCGCGCCGAAGGCTTCTCGGCCGAAGCTGCCGCCTTCGACGCCTTCGACATTTCCGCGCTCAGCGGCTTCCTGGCGGCGCGCCCGCGCCTGGACGTCCTGGTCAACAATGCCGTGGCGATGCAGATGAAGAGCTTCGCGGCGCTGGCGCCCGAGGATTTCGCCCGCACCTTCCAGAGCAGCGTCACCGCCGCCTTCATGGCGGCGCGCGCCGCGTTGCCCGCGCTGAAGGCGGCGGTGGCGGCGGATGGCGACGCCAGCATCATCAACATCGCCTCCATGTATGCGGCGGTGGCGCCGGACGCGCGCCTCTATCCCGATCCGGCGCAGCAGAGCCCGTTCCATTACGGCCCCGCCAAGGCGGGGCTGATCCAGCTCACCCGCCATCTGGCCGCCGAGTTCGGTCCCCTGGGCGTGCGTGTCAACGCCATCCTGCCCGGCCCCTTTCCCGCCCGCCTCGCCGACCCGGCCTTCGGCGCGCGGCTGGCCGGCAGGACCATGCTGCGGCGGCTGGGGCGGGCGGAGGAGATCGGCGGGCCGCTGCTCTTCCTGGCCGCGCCCGCCTCCAGCTACATGACCGGCGCGGCGCTCACGGTGGATGGTGGCTGGACCGCCTGGTGATATAGGAAGCGGCGATGGCGTTCCTTCCCTCCTTCCGCGCCGGCGCCGAGACCACCTTCCCCGAGGAATTGCGGGCGCGGCTGCGCGCCTTCCCGCTTCTGGAGAATGTGGGCGAGACCGCCTTCCGGGCGCTGTTGGCGGAAGCCAACTGGTTCGCGCTGCCCGGCGGCACCATGCTGGACCGCGAGGGCGAGAACGACTCCGCGCTCTTCCTGGTCGTCACCGGCAGCCTGGGCGTCTTCGTCGAGGACCCGCAGGGCCGGCGCCGCCTGATCACCCATGTGCCCGCGGGCGAGACGGTGGGCGAGATGAGCCTGATCGCGGGCACCCGGGGCCATTCGGCGCAGATCGTGGCGCTGCGCGACACCGAGCTTCTGCGCATCAGCCCGGCGGGATTCGAGACGCTGGTGGCGCGCCATCCGCGCGTGATGATGAACATCACCCGCTTCCTGGTGCGTCGCCTGCAGAACGCCACGCGCCAGGCCGACGGCGCCCGGCCCAAGACCTTCGCCATCGTGCCGCTGCAGGAAGGGCTTTCGGGCGCGCCCGTGGCGCACCGCCTGGCCGACGCGCTGCACGCCATGGGCTCGCGCGCGGCGGTGCTGGATGTGAGCGCCGCCGAGCAGGACGCCGAATGGTTCAATTCCTTCGAGCAGTGCCATGACGTGGTCTTCTATCGCGGCGACGCGCCCGACAGCGCCTGGACGCATCTGTGCCTGCGCCAGGCCGATCGCATCTTCCTGCTGGCGCGCGCCGACCAGCCCCTGCCCGCGCGCCCGCTCGACCTGCCCGGCTTCAAGGCGCGGGCGGCGGGCCTGCCCGAACTCCTGCTGATGCAGCCGGACAAGGGGCCCTTGAAGCTGCCGGAGCATTTCTCCAACCGCGCCGGGCTGTTCGAGAACCATCATCATGTCCGCGAGGGGCATCCCAAGGACATTGCGCGCCTGGCCCGCTTCATCGCCGGGCGCGCCGTCGGCCTGGTGCTGGCGGGCGGCGGCGCGCGCGGCTTCGCCCATATCGGCATCATCAAGGCGCTGATGGAGGCCGATGTGCCCTTCGACCGGCTGGGCGGCACCTCGATGGGGGCGATCATCGCCGCGGGTCTGGCGCATGAATGGGGCGTGGAGGAGCTGACCGAGCGGATGCGCGCGGTTTTCGTCAACGACAATCCGCTGTCCGACTTCACCCTGCCCCTGATCGCGCTGGTGAAGGGCAAGAAGGTCTCCACCAAGCTGCAGGAGCATTTCGGCGAGCTGCATGTCGAGGAGTTGCCGCGTTCCTTCTTCGCCGTCTCCTCCGACCTCACCACCGGGCGCATCCATGTCCATCGTGCCGGGCCGCTCTGGCGGGCGCTGCGCGCCAGCGTGGCGCTGCCGGGCATCCTGCCGCCCGTCACCCATCGCGGGCACCTCCTGGTGGATGGCGGGGTGATGAACAATCTGCCGGTGGACGTGATGCGCGAGCAGGCGCCGTCGGCAGGGCCGATCATCGCCTGCGACATCACCGGCGAGGTGGACCTCAAGACCGGCGACGAACGCTATGGCGAGCGGCCCTGGTGGCGGCTGTTGTGGCAGGGCATGCGCGGCAATCCCTCCATCCTCTCCATCCTGATGCGCTCCGGCACGGTGGGATCGGAGGCGCAGCGCCGCGTGGTGCGCGAGCAATGCGATTATCTGATCGAGCCGCCCTTGCCCCTGATCGGCCTGGCCGACTGGAAGAAGTTCGACCTGGCGATCCAGGAAGGCTATGAGGCGACGCGCCGCTGCCTGGACCGCAATCCGCCGCCCCTGACGCGCGCCGATGCCGAGGCGCGGCGCCTGCGCGCCTCCTGACTATCGCGCCGTGGCTTGGGCCACAGCGGCGTCGAGCGCGGCGCGGATGCGGCCCATGTCGGCATTGCCGTTGGCGATATAGGTGTTGATGCAGTTCGTGTAGGCGGCCGCCTGTTCGTTATAGGCACGCATGGCGGCGTTATAGGCCTCGACCTGCTTGTTGTAGTTGATGGCCTGTGTCTCGGTGAGGTTTTCCGGCGGCGGCGCGGGCTTGGGCACGGCGGCCATATCCTGCGGCTTCTGGCAACTGGGCGCGGGATATTGGCTCAGCCCGATATTGGAGCCGGGCGTCTGCGCGAGCGCGGGGAGGGCGGCCAGGAGCAGGAGGGGCAGAAGAAGGCGCGTCATGCGGGGCCTCAGATCGTGTCGCCGGACGGGGGCGTGGCCGGGCCGCCGGGCAGCGGCCTGTCGGTCAAAAGATCGTAGCGCCGCCCGTCCGGGCCGGTGAGGATCATGCGCTCGATCCTGGCGCGCCCGCTGCCGGTGCCGGTGGTGACGGTCAGCGTGCCCGTGGCGCGCGAGCCTTGCAGCACGAGACGGTATTCGCTGCGCGCTCCCATCCCCGGCATGTAGGAGAAGGCGTTGCCCTCCAGCCCCACCACGGTGATGGGCGGGCCCAGCACCTGCTGCGCCAGGCCGTCGCGCTCGGTCATCTCGACGACGGTGCGCATGATCGGGCTATCGCGGAAATTGGCGTAGAGAAACCAGGCGCTGTAGGCCCAGGCGAAGAGGATCGGCGCCAGCACGATCACCGCCACGCCCAGGCAGCCCAGAAGGCAGCCGCGGCCGCCGCCGCGCCGCTCGGGCCGCCCTGGTTCGATCGCGCTCATCCTCCGCATCAGAGCATGGCGGCAGGCTTGGTGCCAAGGCGGCAAACCGGTAAGCTGCCGCCATGCCGATAGATTATGACGACATGATGCAGTCCGGGGCGACGGGCCTGGCCGCGTCCTATGACGAGAAGGACGTGATGCTCTACGCCCTGGGCGTGGGCTTCGGCCGCGATCCCATGGACGCCGGTGAGCTGCCCTTCGTCTATGAGAATGCGGGCCTGAAGGTGCCGCCCACCTTCGCCAGCGTCATCGCCCGGGGCGAGGCGCCGCCCGAGCGGCAGCGCATGCCGCAAAAGTCGCAGATCAATTTCATGATGGTGGTGGATGGGGAGCGGCGCATCACCGTCCATAAGCCGCTGCCGCCCCAGGCCCGGGTGCTGGCCGACGAGCGCTATCTCGACATCCTGGACAAGGGCGAGGGCAAGGGCGCCGTCCTGATCCAGGAGCGGGTGGTGCGCGAGGCGGCGAGCGGCGAGAAGCTCTTCACTATCGTCTCCTCCATCTTCGCGCGCGGCGATGGCGGCTTCGGCGGCAAGCCGCAGGGCGGCCCCGCGCTGCACGAAATCCCCGAGCGCGCCCCGGACCTGGTCAGGGAATGCGGCACCCGCCCCGACCAGGCGCTGCTCTATGCCCTGTCGGGGGACCGCAATCCGCTGCACCGCGATCCCAAGGTGGCGCAGATGGTGGGCTTTCCGCGCCCCATCCTGCACGGGCTCTGCTCCTATGGCATCGCCTGCCGCGCCATCCTGTCCGCCGTGGCGCAGTATGCGCCCGAGCGCATCCGCCAGTTCGATGTGCGCTTCTCCAAGCCGGTCTTTCCGGGCGAGACGCTGGTGGTGGAGATCTGGGCCGATGGCGGCACCATCTCCTTCCGCGCCGGGGTGAAGGAACGGCCCGGCACCATCGTCCTCAACAACGGTCTTTGTCTCCTGGCCTGAGGGGCGTGCTTGCACCAGGACGATCCGATCGAAACCGCGGAGGCGCTGATCGCCGCGGGCCGCGCCGCCGAGGCCGCGCAGGGCCTGCGCGCGCGGCTGGATGCGGGCCGGGGCGGCGCCCTGGCGCGGGTGACGCTGGTGCAGGCGCTGCTGGCGGCGCGCGACATTCCCGCCGCGCTGGCCGAAGCGCGCGAGGCGGTGACGCTCTTTCCTCAGGCCGCGCCCGTCATCACCGCCCTGGGCGAAGCGCTGCTGGCCGCCGAGCAACTGCCCACCGCCATCGCCGAATTGCAGCGGGCGCTGCGGCGTGATCCCGATGCGGCGCGGGCGCGGCATCTGCTGGCGGAAGCCTGGCTGGCGGCGGGCGAGGCCGACAAGGCCCTTGAGACCGGCGCCGGCGATCCGGCGCTGATCGCGCGCGCCGAAGCGATCAAGGCGGCGCCGCGCAGCGATCCCGGCTATGTGCGCCATCTCTTCGACCAGTTCTCCGCCGATTACGATCTGCGCATGCGCCGGCATCTGCGCTATGCCGCGCCGGAGACCTTGCTGGGGCTGGCGGCGATGGTGATGCCGGGGCGCGAGGCGCTTCGCATTCTGGACCTGGGCTGCGGCACCGGCCTTGCGGGGGAAGTGTTCAAGCCGCTGGCGGCGCGGCTGGACGGGGTGGACCTCTCTCCCGCCATGATCGAAAGGGCCAGGGCGCGGGGCATCTATGACCATCTGGCCGTCGCCGACCTGGAACAGGCGCTGGCGGAGGAAGGTCCATCCTATGACCTGATCCTGGCCGCCGACACGCTGGTCTATCTGGGCGATCTGGCGCCGGTGTTTCATGGCGCCGCGGCGCGGCTGGCGCCGGACGGCTTCTTCCTTTTCACCACCGAACGCTGCGAGCGCGGCTTCGAGCTCGGGCCCAAGCGCCGCTGGCGGCATAGCGAGTCTTACTTGCGCGAAACGGCGCGCGCGGCGGGCCTGACGCCGGCGGGCCTCGTGGAGGCGGCGCCGCGCTGGGAGAAGGGCCAGCCCGTGCCGGGCTTCGCCGTGGCGCTGACGGCGGGCTGATACCAGAACCATTCCGGTCCGGGCGCGTTGTCTTGTGCGCATCCCCCCGGCTTCTCCATGGTCCTGCTCGACCAGAACCAAGTCCACATCACCCATCGCCCCCGCCTGACGCTGCCGCTCCTGCTGGCACTGGCGGCGCTGGCCTTGGGCTTTGCGGGCCTGGCGGCGCGCGGCTTCGACGCCGCGGGGATGCGCTTCGGGGCGCAACTGATCTGGCGCTTCGATGCCTTCGTCCTGTTCGCCGCGCTGGCGGCGCGTCCGGCCGGGCAGTTCATCGCGCCGCTGCGCCCGCTGGCCGACAAGGGCCGCCCGCTGCTGCAGGGCTTCGCGGCGGTGATGGGCGTGTTCTTCGCCTTCCTGCTGGTGTCCGGCCTTTCCGCCATGCCGGACGGCGTCGCCAGCTGGGGCGTCACCGCCGGAATGACCGCCTTCATCCTCTTCACCGGCGCGGTGACGCTGGTGCTGTGGGCCTCGCTCAGCCGCCGCTTCTGCGAGGCGGTGGGCGTCCGCGCCTGCCGCGCCATGACCGGCATGGCGGTGGTCTATTTCTGGCTCTGCTATGTGCTGCTCGGCGTGGCGCTTTCCAGCGGCCAGGGCGGCCCCTCCCTATTCCATTCCGCCAGCGTCATTTTTCTCCTGGCGGCGCTAATCGCCCGTATTGCCGGGCGTTTTTTCACCGTCCGCAATCGCACCATGGCCTGACGCCCGCCGTCCGCCCGCTGGCCTGGAAGGCGCGGATGTGCTTTATTTCCGCGCATTCGGGGGCCCCATCGGGAAGATCGAGGACACGCATGTCGAAGAAATTTGCCATCATCGCCGCCGCCCTTATGGCGGCCACGCCCGCCCTGGCCCAGAACGCCACCTGCATCGAACCGGCGCCGCTCACCGCGGTCGTGGACGGCAGCAACGCCACGCCGCAGCAGCTCCGCGCCGCCCGCGACCAGGTCGCCGCCTTCATGTCGCAGTCGGACATCTATCAGGAATGCATCGCCAGCGACCTGGAGGCCAAGCGCAAGGCCGCCGCCGCGCAGAACACGCCCTTCGATACGCAGCTCGAGCAGGTGGCGCGCGCCAAGATCGCCGCCAACCAGGCGGCGAAGGACCAGGCGGCCAAGGAGTTCAACAGCCAGGTCGCCCTCTACCGCCAGCGTCAGGCCCGCTAGGCCTGTCTTGAAGCTTTCGTGAAAGGCGGCTCCCATGAGGGCCGCCTTTTTCGTCTCGCGCCCGATTCAGCCGGGCGCGCGAATCACCTATGATTCCGCGCATGGCGGAGGCGGCGGTCCAGAGAAAATCGGTGAACGGGCGTGCGGCGGCCAAGGCCGCCTCGCGCAACGCCATCCTCGATGCCGCCCGCCGGGTGGCGGCGCGGGACGGGGCGCGCGACATGTCGCTGCGCGGCGTCGCCGCCGAAGCGGGTTTCGCGCCCGCCGCGCTCTATGGCTATTTCCGCTCCAAGGACGAATTGCTGCTGGCGCTGGCGGCCGACGATCTGGGCCGGCTGGCGCGCGTGATGAAGGAGGCGGGCGGGCTTTCCGCCGCCAGCGCCGCCGCCCTGTCGCTGCTCAAGGGCACCGAGACCATCGCCGCCGCCTCGGGCGCGCTTTCCCAGGGCGGCAACAGCGAGGCCGAGCGGCTCTTCAACGGCCGGCTGATCGCCGCGCTCAAGGCCCTGTCGGACGCCAGCGGCCTTCCCGCCGACAGCCGCCAGAGCCAGTGCGACGTGGTGCTGGTGGCGGCGGCGCTGTCGGGCCTGGCGCTGCTGTCGCGCTCCGGGCGGCTCAGCGCGCTGGGGTTCTCGCCGGAAGAGATTCTGGCCCGCCTCGACAGCCGTTTCGCTTTAAAAAATTGACCCCCATCCGTCGCAGCTCGCCTCCGCACGGCGGCCGACGCCGCCATCGCGGAGAACTCGCTGCGCCACCTTCCTCCTTTGGGCGCGCTGACGCGCGCAAAGGGGGAGGAATCTTTCGGATGCTGCGGGTCGCCCGGCGGCTGGCGCTGCCGGGCTCGCGCGAAACCGGCCGCTATTTCCCCGCCGCATTCCGCACGGTGAAGTTCGCCGTCAGCGTCGTCCCGCCCTGGAATTGCAGCGTCACCGGCACCGCCCCGCCCGGCTTCATCGCCGCCTTCGGCTCCAGGCACATCAGATGGTGGCCGCCGGGCGCGAAGCTGACGCTGCCGCCCGCCGGAACATCCAGGCTGGCGACATGCTTCATTCCCGCCATGCCGCCGCCGCTGACCGTCTGGTGCAGCATGATCGAGCCGCAGGCGGGACTGGCGGCGCCGGTCAGCACCACCGCTTGGCGGCCATTGTTGCGCAAGGTGAAATAGCCGCCCGCCGGGATGTTGCCGGGCAGGGCGCGGAACCAGCCGTCGCTGACGGCAAGGACGCCTGCTGGCGCCGCCGCGCCGGCCGCGGGCGCTTCGCCCGCCGCCACCAGCGTCAGGAGCGGCGCGGGCCGCTCCGGCTTCTCGCCCGCCTTGGCCGGGACCTGCGTCCAGGCCAGCTCGGTGGCGCCGCAGCTCTGCACCACCGGAAAGGCTAGCACGCCCGGCTGGCGGGGCAGGGTCATGGTCATGGTGAAGTCGCCCGGCTTGTCGGCGGGGATGACGCCGTCCTTCCAGGTCACCAGGCTGACGCGGTTGCCCGCGCGCACGCTGGCCAGCGTCCAGCCCCCCTGCTGATAGGGCACCACGTCCGTCACGCCCGGCGGCAACTGCACCGACAGGGCGGTGGTGGCGGCGCCGTTGCAGCCATGGCCGACGCGGAAGCGGGCGGTGTATTTGATGCCGGGCGGGGCGCTGGTTTCGAGCAGCACCACATGCGCCTCGGCCGCCAGCGGCAGCGCGGCGAACAGGGCGGAGAGGAACAGGCGGCGCATCTGCGGCACTCCGGGATTTTGACGGCGGGACATTAGCACCTCCTCTTAGAAACGGTAGCCGAGCCCGGCGAAGACCGCGCGGCCTTCGCCCGGATAGAACACCGCCGTCTGGGCGGTGCGCGCATCGGTGACGGCGCCGAACTCCGCCACATGGCGCTTGTCGGCCAGGTTGCGCAGATCGAGGAACAGCGATACGCCATTCTCCAGGCGCAGGCCCGCGCCCAGATGGACCAGCACATAGCCCGGCGCCGTCAGCGTGTTGGCATGATCCACGAAGGTGGCGAGCGGCCGCCAGTCCAGCATGGGCTCGATGAAGAAGCCGGAGGGGTGGTCATAGCGCAGCGAGACGCGATACTGATGCTCCGGCGCCACCGGCAGGCGGTTGTTGCCGTAAACGCGATCGCTATCGAAGCGGAAGTCCGACCAGGCATAGGTCTGGCGCAGGCGCAAGGGTCCGCCCAGCAAGGTTTCGTCCAGATCCCAGTCCAGGCTGGCCTCGACGCCCTGATGGATGGTGCTCTCGGCATTGAAGACGGCGGCGGGCAGGCCCGCGGCGGGCAGGAAGCTCAGAAGCTCCCCCGTCACCGCGGCGCGATAGAAGGCGACGTCCCAGAGAAACGTGCCGCTGCGTCCGCGCGTGCCGATCTCGCCCGTCCAGGCGCGCTGCGCCGCCACCGGCACGAAGCCGGGGAAGGGCGACTGCACCAGCGCGCCATAATGCGGCGGCTCCACCGAGCGGGTGACATTGGCATAGACCTGCGCCCCCGTGTCGTCTTCCCAGAGAAGGCCGAGGCGCGGCGCGAACCAGTCGAAGGTCTTGGAGGCGTTGTTGGCGGCGTTGAGCCGGTTGACGTAATCGCGCTCCGCCCGGCCCCAGCTTCCGCCCAGCACCAGCGCCAGCCTGTCGGTGGCGAAGAAGCGGCCCTCGGCGAAGAGCTCGGTGCCGCTGGCGCCCTGGCGGGCGTCGCCGAATTTGAGGCCCCGGGCGCCGCCCGCATTGTTGTAGAGGCGGCTGTTGTTGCTGCCCTGGCGGTAGGAGACGCCCGCGAAGAGATCGGCGCGGTGGCCGCCGATCGCGCCCGTCCAGTCGAAGCGGCCGAAAGCGCCCTGGGTGTGGATGTTCTGCTCGATCACGATGGAGATGGGATGGAAGAGCGCGGTGCCGGTGGCATAGACGCCGCCCTCGAACACCAGGCCGTCATCGAAGCGCCAGCGGGTCTGGAGCGTGGCGCGGGCGATCCTCTGATCGCGCGCCCAGCGGTTGGCCACCACATTGGCGCCCGGCGCCTCGGGCGTCGTCAGCGCTGTCGCGAGGCTGACGGTGCCCGGCACCTCCTGCTGGATGTCCGCGCCATACAGGATCAGGCGCACCTCCCGCTCTTCGCCGAAGCTGTAACCGGCATTGAGCGTGCCGCGCGCCTGTCCCTGGCCCGAATGGGTGCGGAAACCGTCGGCGGTCAGGCCGCTGGCCGAGGCGTAGAAATCGAAGCCGTCATAGTCGCGCGCGATCGCCGCCTGGCCGCGGAGCGTGCCGAAGCTGCCGCCTTCCAGCCGCAGCAGGTTGGGCGTCTGCGCCGTCCTGCCGGTGGGCGTGACCAGATTGATGGCGCCGCCCAGTTGCGCCCCGCCGAAGCGCAGGGCGTTGCCGCCCTTATAGACCTCGACATAGCGCGCGGTCTGCGCGTCCACCTTCTGGAAGTCGGAGAAGCCGTCGGCGTCGGCGAAGGGCACGCCGTCCTGCGCCAGCAGGACGCCGCGCTGGTGGAAGGACTGGTCGAGGCCCGAGCCGCGGATCGAAAGCCGCGATTCCTCGCCATAGCGCCGGTTGGAAAGCACGCCCGGCACGTCGCGCAGCATGTCGGGAAAGCCGGTGGCGAGGCGGTTCTCGAAGGATTCCGCCGCCACCACCGCCACCGCGCCCGGCGTGCGGGAGAGGCGGTCGCGCGCCTCTGCCACGATGGGCGGGTCGCCCGGGATGGGCGCGGCGGTGACGATGACGGATTCGGCGGTCTGGGCCTGGGCGGGCAGGACGGCGAGTGCGGCCAAAGGCGCGCAGGCGCATAGAAGCGGCGCGCAGGCGCGCCAGGTGATACGCAAGGACATGGGTTCTTCCCCTGGAAAGAATGACGCAGGCGCCCGTGATGGGCGCGGGCTTCAGACAGACGTCAGGCGAAGAAGGGCGGAGCGCGCGGGCTTTGCGGGCCGCGGGCCGCGTCGGGCGCGGGTGCCGGCGCGGCGGCGGCACTGGCGATGACCAGCGCGGCGGAGGAAGGCGGGGCGATGGCGGCCGCCTGCGGCTGGTCGAACAATTGCAGCGCCGCCCCGAAGGCGCAGGGCTGATGCGGCTTGGCGGCATCGTCCTTGCCCGGCGTGCCATGCTGCAGCGTGCCGTCGGCGGCGCAGATGATGAAGGCGGCTTCGCCGAGCTGGGCCTGGCCCGGCATCCAGCCCATGGGCACAAGCGCGCGCAGCAGGAGCGCGGCCAGCAGGATATGGCGGAAGGCGGCCTTCATGGCCGCTTTGTCCGCCGTCCCGCCGCGCCGGACAAGGGCCAGCGATGTCGCAGCGGGGGCAGCGGCGGGCTTAGGCCGCCTAAAGCCGTCCTGCCGCTGCCTTTTCGCCGCCGCAGGAGCGGCAGGAGCGGGAAGAGCGCGGTCAGGGCATAGCCTTTCTGCCAGCGCTCGATGAAGGGGATGGTGAAAAGGAAGTTCAGGATGTTGAGCACCAGCCCGTCGCGGATCACCAGCGCCGCCAGCACCTCCATGCCGATGCCGGCCGCCACCGTCACCCAGGCAGGGGCGCGGGCGGCGAAGAGGAAACCCAGCACCGCCATCAGCGTGTCCACCAGCGAATTGAGGATGCTATCGCCCGCATAGCCGATCGCCAGCGCCTGCTTGCGATAGGCTTCGATCACCATGGGCGTGTTCTCGGCGACCTCCCAGCCGATCTCCAGCCCCATCGCCAGCACCAGCCGCGCGCCCAGCGGCAGTTTTGGGCAGAGGAAGTGGAGCAGGGCATAGAAGAGAAAGCCATGCACGATATGCGAGAGTGAATACCAGTCGGCGATCTGCTGCGAGGTTTCGGGGCTGAGCGGATTGCTCGACCAGAGCAGGATGCGGCCGCTGGTCGAAATCCAGGGCTGGCCCAGCGCCCAGAGCGCGCCCGCCTGCGCTGCCAGCAGCAGGCCCGCCAGGGCGAGCCAGCGATAGTCGATGACGCTGAAGCGGGAATGGGGCATCACATGGTCGCGCCGAGCTGCCAGGGCACGAATTCGGCGTCGCCATAGCCCAGGGCCTCGGACTTGCTGCGTTCGCCCGAGGCGACGCGCAGGATGGCGTCGAAGATCTCGCGGCCCTTCTCCTGGATCGGGACGCCGTCCAGCACATCGCCGCAATTGATGTCCATGTCGTCCCGCATGCGCTCGAAGATGGGCGTGTTGGTGGCCAGCTTGATCGAGGGCGTGGGCTTGCAGCCATAGGCCGAGCCGCGCCCGGTGGTGAAGCAGAGGATATTGGCGCCGCCCGCCACCTGGCCGGTGGCCGATACCGGGTCGTAGCCCGGCGTGTCCATGAAGACGAAGCCCTTCTCGGTTACCGGCTCGGCATATTCATAGACCGCCTTCAGCCGCGTGGTGCCGCCCTTGGCGGCGGCGCCCAGTGACTTCTCCAGGATGGTGGTGAGGCCGCCCGCCTTGTTCCCCGGCGAGGGATTGTTGTTCATGCTGCCCGCGTTGCGGCGCGTGTAATCCTCCCACCAGCGGATGCGTTCGATCAGCTTGCGGCCCACCTCCGGCGAGGCGCGGCGGGTCAGCAGATGCTCGGCGCCATAAATCTCCGGCGTCTCCGACAGGATGGCGGTGCCGCCATGGGCCACCAGCAAATCCACCGCCGCGCCCAGCGCCGGATTGGCGGTGATGCCGGAATAGCCGTCGGACCCGCCGCATTGCAGCGCCAGCATCAGTTCGGAGGCGGGGGCGGTTTCGCGGCGCACATTGGCGGCGGCGGGCAGCATTTCGCGCAAGGCGGCGAGGCCGTCCTCGATCGTCTTGCGGGTGCCGCCGGAGTCCTGGATGGTCAGCGAGCGGAAGGTGTCGCTCTCGGCGATGTTGTAAGCCTGCTTCCAGCGCGCGATCTGGAAGGTCTCGCAGCCCAGCCCCACCATCAGCACCGCGCCCATGTTGGGATTGGCGGCATAGCCCCGTTGGGTGCGCTTGAGCACGTCATAGCCTTCGCCCTTGGAATCCATGCCGCAGCCATGGCCGTGCACCAGGGGGATGATGCCGTCTATCTCCGGGTACTTGTCCAGCAGACCGCGCCTCTCGGCCTCCTGCGCGATGAAGCGGGCCACCGTGGCCGAGCAGTTCACCGAGGTGAGGATGCCGACATAGTTGCGCGTGCCGAAGCGGCCATTGGCGCGGCGATAGCCCTGGAAGGTGGCGGGCACCGGCACGGGATCGGGGTCCTTGGCGTCCACCTCGAACGCATAGTCGCGGTCCACGGCCTGGAAGGCGATATTGTGCTCATGCACCCATTCGCCGGGGGCGATATCGGCGGTGGCGAAGCCGATGATCTGGCCGAACTTGAGCGCGGGCGCGTCCTTGGGGATGGGGCGCAGGGCGGCCTTGTGGCCGCGCGGGATGCGCCGGAGGATGCGGACATCCTCCACGATGGCGCCGGGCGGCAGGTCGCTGACGGCGACCGCCACATTGTCATTGGGATGAAGGCGTAAATGCGCCATGGCGGCTCCCCTGGTCGCTGCCTGTATAGGCCAAAGGCGGGGCGCGGGAAAATCGGCCGGGCGCGGATGCCCTTGCCTTCGCCCGGAATTGCGGTTCCTCTTGCGGCCATAAGGACAAAAGCGCCGCAAGGGGAAAGCGCCATGAGAAAGATCACCGCCTGCGTCACCGGCCTGGCCCTGCTGGGCGCCGCCGCCGCCATCGCACAGACCCCGGCGCCGCCCGCCGCACCCGCGCCCGCGCCCGCGCCGCCGACGGAGCGGCAGGCGCTGATGCGCGCCCAGCAGCAGGCGCAGCAGGCCTTCAACGCCATCGTCATCGGCGTGATCGACGAGGCGGCCCTGAAGAGCCATGCCCAGACCCTGATCGCCAATGCCGAAAAGCTGCCGGCGCTCTTCGCGCCGGGCACCGACCAGAACGATCCGCGCGCCAAGCCCGAGATCTGGACCGACCAGGCGGGCTTCAAGGCCGCGAATGACAAATTCATCGCCGCCGTCCGCAAGGCCGAGGCCGCGGTGCCCAACCGCATCGCCATGGCCGAGGCGATGGTCGAAGTGGGCGCGGCCTGTAGCGCCTGCCACCAGGCCTATCGCGTGATGCCCGCGGCGGCCGCGGGACGCGGCGGACGCGGCGCGGCGGAGGCGGAGCCTGCCGCGGCTCCGGCGGCGGCGGCTCCGGCAGCGCAGCAGGGGAATTGATTTTGGGTTGACCACAAGAGATCGAAACGGAAGGGGCTGTCATGGCCCCGGAAAATGGACCCGTCGCTAAATGCTTTAAGCTGCATACGACGAATGAAGAAGATCAGATGCCCTCTGCCACGGGGTACTCATCATAAGTTTTGCCGTTTAGCTCGCGTCCAGTCGTCTTCTTCCGCTTTCCACCCCATTGCTTGAAAAAGAACGCTGTATCGTGGCGAACACAGGCCTTCCTGATGTCTTCGACCCATTTCTTATCCATAGGACGGCATCCTGGGCCAGACTCACCACCCACAATAGCCCAAGCTATGTCACGTAGATTTGGAACACCGACAGATGCCACTAGAGGCTCAAACGAAACGAAGCGAACAACAGCTTTGACCTGACGCAAATGCCCTAAGCGGTGAAGGTATTCCTCACTTTCCACACTCGTACCGAGCCAGACGTTGGGAAGTACTGGGAGGTTGGCAGTTACCGCGGCCATTCGTTCCGGACGCTTGGTCAGAATCTGGAAGGTGTGTCTAGGATTTCGCTGCATCACCCTCCACACCTGCGCGATAAACTCTTCAGGCACGGACGCATGGAACAAATCGGACATAGAATTGACGAACACCATGCTCGGACGCGCCCATTTATCGGGAGCCGATAGAGCCGAAAAGTCCGTCCGCACCTTTCCGGTCCACTTCGCCCGCCCTCCGCTTTTACGAGTCAATCCCTTGTACTTTGGGAGTCCCATGGCATCTAATCGTGCGGCCATCCGCATAGCGTAGCAGTTTGTGCAGCCAGGTGAGAGGACGGTGCAACCAGCGACCGGATTCCAAGTCTTGTCTGTCCATTCGATGGTTGTCATCTCTATCTTCTTAGAAGAGCCCGCCGAGCAAATCATTTTGCCCATCAATATAACGAATCTTCTGCCAAAAATCGTTGGCAATTGGTTCACGGCTGATGAAAGCGAGCCAATAAAGACGCTGGTTCTTGCTTCCTGTGATCAATTCGGCACGTGGGCGAGCGAAGCCTAAACTCTGCACAAGAGAACACCAATGTTCCAGTAGTTGGGCGCGTGCCCCGGACATCCCTTGCTTCAAATCAACATGCTGACGCCAGCCAGGAGCAAACGCGTCTAATGGCGATGGATCTTGCTGCGTATAGGCATCCCAGTTTCGCTGGAGGTCCATCGCGCTCACATGAAGCATCATATCTATCCGCTTCAACTGCGCGAGCGTTTTCACTGTCTGAAAGGTAAGGGCCTCCAGCTTGTATGGGTCAAGCAGCGCGAAGTGCAACCCATATTTGTTCACGGCCGCTACAACGCAACGCGCAACGTCTTCCGAGGTCCCAACATGCTCGATACAGGTACCGCCTGCATTGCGAATGCGAGCCCCGGCGGCGGCCACCGCGTCGGCACGGATGTCACCCACGTGAATATGGCTGAAGGGCTGGCCGCCATCCCTCGCCTTCCTGAAGGCGACTAGCGGGCTGCCTTCGATCAACTCACCGGTTTCTCGAACTCGGCTGCGTCCCGTCGCGCAGAATAGATCAATGTACGAAGCCGTTGCACTAGGGCCTTCAAGGAACTTCTTTCGGACACTACGGTAGATGTCGACGTATCGCTCGAGCCGCACGTGCTTGTCGGCGGCCCATTCTCCAACCTCATCGACTGGCAACCCGTCATCGACGAGCGGCATGTCTCTCTCCCTGATCAGATTCAATACGAAGATCGCAGCCGGAGAGCAGTGGAAAAGTAGCAATGCTGCCGAGAATCTCCGCAGCGGAGGCTACACGACGCATCGAAATGGCTTGCTTACGGACTTGCTTACCAGGCTACTAGAATCAGTCCGTAGACAGAAGAAGTTCCTATAAGGAGTTGTATCTTAATGGAAAAATGGTCGGAGAGAGAGGATTCGAACCTCCGGCCCCTACGTCCCGAACGTAGTGCTCTACCAGGCTGAGCTACTCTCCGAAGCCATGTCGCGGGAACGGACCCGTCCCCGCGCGGGCGGCCCTTATAGCGATGGACCCCCGCCCCCGCAACCGGGCCTCGGCCGGGCAAAAAGCGGGGTTTTCCGGGCTTGGCGGCGCGTTGAATCCCCCGCCCATAGGGGCTATGACGGCCTCGATTGGGGCGTCGCCAAGCGGTAAGGCACCGGATTTTGATTCCGGCATGCGGAGGTTCGATCCCTCCCGCCCCAGCCAGCCGCTACGTAAGGCGCGCGGAACGCGCGCTTACGTAGCGGCTGTCCCCCGCGCATGCGGGGGACCCAGTTTTGTCCCATGGCTGACCCAAAGGCCACCGCCGGTTCATCACCGTGAAACAGTGGAACCGATATTGCCCCATTTCCCCGTTTGACGGTCTATATTGCCCAGACAGCAAGGTTCAGGGGAGGCCGCCATGTCCGAGCGCAGGATGTTTGTCGTTGCGTTCACCACGCTTGTGGCATTCGGGGCCACGCAGGCCCTGGCGCAGGCGCCTGCCGCGCCGCCCAAGCCGCCCCTGCCGCCCGGCCAGACCGGCGAGCCTTTCCCCCAGCCCATCCCACGCGACGGCGCCATCACCGTGCGGCTGCGCGAGTTCGCGGCGCTGCCCGACATGGACGGCATCGCGGCGCGCGCCATGACGCTGGTGGAGGAGCCGGGCGGCAAGCGGCTCTTCGTCAGCGACATGCGCGGGGTGCTCTATGCGGTGAGCCTGGACGGCAAGACGGTGACGCCGTATCTCGACCTGCGCGATCCCCGCTGGGGCACGCCGGTGCAGTCGGTGGGCCGCGAGCGCGGGCTTCAGAGCTTCGCCTTCCATCCGCAATTCGCGCAGGCCGGCACGCCGGGCTATGGCAAGTTCTACACCTATACCGACACCAGCAACCAGGCGCCCGCGCCGGACTTCACCACCCAGCACACTGCCACCACGCATGACACGGTGCTGCAGGAATGGACGGTGAAGAACCCCGCCGCCCCCGCCTATGACGGCGCCGTCCCGCGCGAGCTGATCCGCTGGCGCCAGCCCTATGCCAACCATAATGGCGGCATGATGGCCTTCAATCCGACGGCGCGTCCGGGCACGCCCGAATACGGCCTGCTCTATTTTGGCGTGGGCGATGGCGGCAGCGGCGGCGATCCCTTGAACGTGGCGCAGAATCTGGGCTCGGGCTTCGGCAAGATTTTCCGCATCGATCCCCTGGGCACGAATTCCCGCAACGGCAAATACGGCATTCCCGCCACCAATCCCTTCGTTGCGACGCCGGGCGCGCTGCCGGAGATCTATGCCTATGGCGTGCGTAACACCCAGGGCATCGGCTGGGACCCCCAGAACGGAGCGATGTACATGTCCGATATCGGGCAGAACATCGTGGAGGAGATCAGCCCCGTCGCGGCGGGCGCCAATCTGGGCTGGAACGTCTGGGAAGGCAGCTACCGCTATGTCAGCCGTGACGCGGTGGTCGCCGGCAATCCGCGCAGCGACCCCAAGATGACCTTTCCCCTGGCCGAATGGGACCAGTTCGATCCCATCATGCTGCCCAGCAATTCCGCCGGCGCCACCGGCGCGCTGGTCTATCGCGGCAATGCGGTGCCCCAGCTCAATGGCCGCCTGCTGTTCGGCGACATGCCCAGCGGCGAGCTGTTCCATGTGAGCGCCGACAATCTGCCCCAGGGCGGCCAGGACGTGATCCGCCGCGTGCTCTTCACGACGGATACGGAGGCGACGCCGCGTCACCTCCTGGCCGTCATCCAGGAGAAAAACAAGGCGCAGGGCAAGACGCCCGCGACCCGCGCCGACATGCGCTTCTACGGCGCCGCCGGGCAGGTCTTTCTGCTCAACAAGGCCGACGGCGTGGTGCGGGTGATCACGCGATAAGGAGAATCTATCGTCCCGTCTCGATCACGCGCTGGGTCGCCGCCTCGGCCGGGACGATCCGCGCATTGCCCGAGGCGCCTTCCGGCACCAGCCGCTCACCCGGCCCCGGCGCGCGCGTGGGATAGGGCGTGACGATGTCGGGCGATGTTTCGCCCGCACGCGGCAGCGCGAAGGCCACCAGCGTCTGGCGATAGACGACATTGTTGCGCGGCGAGGGGCGGCGCGCATTGCCGGGGCCGCCCGCCGCGATCACCACATACTGGCGCCCATCCTTGCCCATGTATGTCATCGGCCCGGCGTTGGACGAGGCTGCCATCCTGGTCCGCCACAGCAATTTGCCGGTGGCGGTGTCATAGGCGTTGATGTGATCGTCGGTGGCCGCGGCGAAGACCAGGCCCCCGCGCGTCACCAGAGGCGGGCCGATGCTGCTGGCGCCCAGCTCGCGCACGCCCGCGCCGAACTCCGCCTCCAGCGAGCCCAGCGGCACGCGCCAGGCGATGCTGCCGCGCGCCAGGTCGATGGCCACCAGTTCGCCCTGCTTGCCGCCCGCGCAACTGCGGCCATCATTGTCCATGAACCGCACATTGCCGGAAGAAGAGCGCAGATTGTTGTTGCCGCGCACCGCCAGGTTGCTCTCGGTGACGGTGATCATGGTGGGCTGGTTGACGATATTGGCGATGGCCAGCCCGCGCTCGCGGTCGATGGCGGTGCCGCCCCAATCCACGCCGCCGATGGCGCCGATGCTCATGATGCTCCAGGCCCCGCCCGGACGCGGCGGATTGAACGGCCCGGCATCCTCCAGCTTGTTGGCCTCCCACAGCGCCACGCATTCGGCGTGGTTGCGCGGCGAAAGCCGGGCGAGATTGTCACGCCGGATATTGGCGTCCACCAGGGGCGGCGGCGACAGGGTAAAGGGCTGGGTGGGCGCGGTGCGCTCGCCGGGAATGCGGCTCTGCGCCACCGGGCGCTCTTCATAGGGAAAGACCGGCTTGCCGCTTTCGGCGTCCAGAATCCAGATCATGCCCTGCTTGGTCGCCTGCACCACCACCTTGGCGGGCTTGCCGTCGCGGGTGATCGTGACCGGCGAAGGCGGGGCGTTGGTGTCCAGGTCGAAAATGTCATGGCGCAGATTCTGGAAGCGCCATTTCACGCGGCCGGTCCCGGCATCGAGCGCGATGGTCGAGCCCGCGCCCGCATTGTCGCCCGGCCGCCAGAGGCCGACATAGTCGGGGCTGCCCGCGTCAGTAGGCACATAGACGGTGCCGCTTTCCTCATCCAGCGCCAGGATGCCCCAGCTTCCGCTGCCCACCACGGTCTGCGTCTCCGGTCCCCAACTATCGCCGCCGGGCTCGTTCGGCCCCGGGATCAGCCGTGCCGTCCACACCAGCTTGCCGGTGCGCAGGTCGTTGGCATGCGGGTCGGAAGGCTGGGCGGGCGGCGGCAGGAAGCCGGTGGCGCCGGTGGTGATGATCAGGTTCTTGTAGATGACGGGCGGCGAGGCGGGCGAGACGCCGCCGCCATAGGCGTTGTTGTTCGCCGGATTGGGCAGCCCGATCTCATGGCCGTCGGCGGGCCAGTCGGGCGAGGCCGCGCCCGTCATTGGGTCTATGCCATACATGCGATGGCCCCACAGCGCCACGATGCGCGCGGGCATGACGCCGTCGCCGCGCCAATAGGCGAAGCCGCGGCGGTCGAGATAGGCGCCGCGCGCCTTGAAGCGCCAGGCCACCTTGCCGGTTTCCGGCACCAGCCCCAGCACGTCGCTGGTGCCCGGCTCGGAGACGATCAGCATGCCCTGCACCAGAAGCGGCCGGATCTCCCAGGAACGGCCATGGGCGCCCGTGTCCCAGACCCAGGCGGGCCGCAGTCCCGCGACATTGGCGGCGGTGATCTGGGCCAGCGGCGAATAATGCGTGCGGGCGGCGTCGCCGCCCCAGTCGGCCCATTCGCTGGGCATCAGCGGCGCCTGCGCCGAGACCAGCACGGCCATGCCCCCCAGGCCGAGCAACAGGGCAAATCTCTTTCCGATCCCGCGCATCACGACCCCCAGGGCAGTTCTTTTGGGGGAAGCATAACGCTTTTTAGGCCGGGAGCGACCGCCTGGCCCGTCCTGCAACCGTTGCGGGCTGCAAATATTGTGCGGCGGGCGGGTTCAGGGCGGCGGCAACGGGTGTAAACTGGCCCGCCCTTGCCGGAAGACCGCCGCCCATGAAACGCCTTCTGCTGCCCGCCCTTCTGCTCCTGGCCGGTTTCGCGGCCGAAGCCGCCTCCGCCGCCACTATCAGGATCGTCGCCCCCTGGCGCGCCAGCCAGTATGAGGGCGCCATCGTGGCGGTGCGCGGGCGCGCCGAGGTGCGGCGGGACACCAACCTGATGGGGACCGAGGTGCGGCTGACGGATGCCGACGGCAAGATCAGCTTCATCGGCTTCATCCCCAAGCTGAACGAATACAGCTTCCCCGATGTGGAGTCGCTGAACGGCCGCGAGGTGGTGATGTATGGCGTGATCGAGATGTATTACGCCACGCCCGCGACGCAGCTCATCTTCCGCAACCAGCTCCAGCCCTGGCCGCCGCGTAGCTGAGGCGTGGGAGAGGGCGCTGCGATGAAAATGAAGATCCTTCTGCCGGCGCTGCTGGCGTTGGCCGGTATCACGGCGCTTCTCTGGTTCGCCCTGGCGCCGTCCGGCCGTAGCGATGCGGCGCTGGAGGCGCGCGTCGCCGAACGGGTGGCGGCCCAGGCCAGGGCCGATGCGGAGGCCGACCTTGCCGACCGCAACAACCGCGTCACCGCGCGCTGGCAGGCGCTGGCGCACGCGCCCGGCTCGCCGGTGCTGGGCAATCCCGAGGGCGACGTCACCATCGTGGTCTTCACCGACTATGCCTGTTCCTATTGCCGCGCCGCCGAGCCCCGGCTGATGGCGCTGGCGGAAAAAGATGGCCGCATCCGCATCGTGATGAAGGAATTTCCCATCCTGACGCCGCAATCCCTCACCGCCACGCGCATGGCGCTGGCGGCGGCGCGCCAAGGCCGCTATCAGGCCTTCCATGCCGGGCTGATGCAGACGCCCGGCCAGCTCGATATCGCCGCCATGGAGGCGCTGGCCCGTTCCCTCAAGCTCGACATGGCGCGGCTGGCGCGCGACATGGAAAGCCCGGAGGTCAGCAACGAGATCATCGCCAATTTCAACCTGGCGCGTGGCATCCGCGCCTTCCAGACGCCGACCTATATCGTCAATGAGAGGCTGCTGACGCAGGATTCCGGCGACATAGATTTCGCGCGCGAAGTGGCGACGGCGCGCGCCGCGCGCTAGGAACATGCGCCGCAAAAAGGCCGCCGGAAGTTCCGCCGACGCCTGCCTGAAACATGGGCGTGGGCGTGAAACAAAGCGCAGGTGATGCGTTGTCTCTGCATCTTTCAAGGAGACAGCCTATGAAAAAGAATCTTCTTCTCGCCGCCGCCTTGAGCGCGATGATGCCGCTTGCGGCCATCGCCCAGGTTCCGCAGGACGGCACGCGCGGCAAGGACGCGTCGCTCGGCGGCCCCGCCGCGGCACCCGCCGCCTCGGTCGGAACCGCGGCGCGCGATGGCTGCGTCAACCAGCCGGGCGTGCCGCACAATTCGGCCGACTGTTCGCGCATCCCGCCCAGCGACTACAACACCGCGCAGAACCAGCCTTCG